>ERZ773009.111-NODE-111-length-56019-cov-7.263455_pt1 | contig 56019 bp, 53 predicted proteins | sample MGYA00580663_ERZ773009 | MGnify/ENA primary metagenome ERZ773009 (study PRJEB29015, sample SAMEA2737969) | human oral metagenome | biome: human oral; feature: human-associated habitat; material: dental | place: China | collected 2026 ... | reverse complement strand
CAGCCGCGCGTGAATGCGCGGCTGGCCCCCGCCCCGTTGAGAAGAACTCCTAGAAGTAGGCCGCCATCATCGACACCAGGTCCTGGCCGTAGTTCTTGGCTGCCGCCCAACCGGTGTGATTCGGGTTCTCCTGGATTCCCAGGTGCTCGACCACGGAGGCGCCGCCCTTACGCACGTAGGCAAAACGCGGATCGACCACCGGGTTGGCCAGGGACTGCGCGGTCACAGAAGCATCCGCGTAGGCACGCAGGTGCTGCACCTGGGCGCGAATTCCCGTGCGCACGTCCGGGAAACTCGCCCCTTGCGCGCCTCCGCCGACCGCGCCGATGCCAGAGAAGTTGAACTGGCCAATGCTCACGTCACCGCCGAAGCCCAGCCAGCCGGTCTCCTTCATGGACTGGACGAACACGAGCTCGGGGGACACGCCCTCGGCTACGGCTTCGTCGTAGATGATCTCGGCGAAGTCACGGATGGAGGAGGCCCCACCTGCGGCCAGTTCACTCGGGTAAGAGCGGCCCGCGTTCTGCCACGCGCTCACCATCGCGTCAATGGTCTCCGAGCGCGAGGCCATGGGGGCACTCATGATGAGACGCTGGCCATTCGCGTCATGGACGGAGGCGCCGGATGAGGCAGCGGAACCCGCATCCTCGTAGCCCAGCCAGGCTCCCGAGGACGAGAACCTTGATGCGCGCCCCTGAACGACCACTGTTCCCGTCGCCATCGCGCCCGAACTCTGATCGAGCCAATACCAGGTGGATCCCTGCTGGAGCCAGCCGGTGCTCATCGCGCCCGAGGGCTGCATGTAGTACCAGGTTCCGCCCACGGACAACCAGCCGGTCTTCATCGCACCATCGGAATCGAGGTAGTACCAGGAGTCCCGGTCCTTCAGCCATCCGGTTGCCATGACACCGCTGGGGTGCATGTAGTACCACTGCTTGTCGTCTTCAGTGAGCTGCCAGCCGGTGAGCATGCGCGCATCGTCCTCGAAGAGGTACCACGCGTCGCCAATCTTGGTCCAGCCGACGGCCGCACCGCCGGAGCTACCGAGCCAATACCAGTTGTCGCGGTACGTGAGCCAGCCCGTCGCCATCGCGCCGGAGGAGTCCAGGTAGTACCAGGTGCCTCCCACCCGTTCCCATCCGGTCGCCATGTCTCCGGCCGGGCGCAGGTAGTACCAGGTGCCCTTCTCTTGCTTCCAGCCGGTGACCATCGCGGTGCTCTCGTCGAAGAGGTAGAGGCGTCCATTCAGCGTGGCCCATCCTCGGATCGTGCGCCCGTCGGATCCGGCCCAGTACCAGCGCCCGCCAACCTGGAACCAGCCGGTCTTGGCCGCTCCGTTGCTGATAAAGCGCCAGCTGTTGCCGGACTTTTCCCACGTCCCCTTGCTCAGCCCGTAGGTATTGGCGATGCCCGTGGCATCCGCGATCCCGAGGGAGCGGACGAAGGCCGGGTCGCGCAGCAGGGCCGCGTCGGAGGAGGAGGTCAGGAAGGCGTGCTCAACGATGATCCCGGGGATGCCGTCCTCGCGCGCCTGACGGTTGATCGCGTAGTAGTCGCCCGTGGAGCCGTCGGGGTAGTCGTAGTAGGGGTTGTCTCGCGTCTTGATTCCTCGATCGGCCAGCCCCAGGCTCGTCAGTTCTTGCTGGATGGCGCTGGACAGGGCGCGCCCCTGGGTGTGGGTGGAGTAGTTGTACGACGAGGCGTTGGGGTACCAGACCTCGGCACCCTTGGCCACGGGTGAGCCCGAGTTGAAGTGAATCGACACGAGGGCGTCGGCCTTGGCATCGGCGGCCATCTGCACGCGCGCCGCCAGGTCTGCGCTCGTGTTCTCCGAGGGCCTGGTGTCCGTCGTCCGGGTCATGACGACGCGCACGCCGTCGTAGCTTTCCAGCTCTTCCTTGAGCGCCAGAGACACCGCGAGGGTCAGGTCCTTCTCTTTCAGGCCGTTAGCCACAGCTCCGGAGTCGGAACCCCCGTGTCCGGGGTCGATGGCGATCGTGATGCCTGCTGCCTGAGCCGACGGGACGATGGCTGCGGCGGCGGTGGCCAGGGCCAGGGTGAGCCCGGCGACGAGTGTCCTCCAGGGGGAACGCATGATCATCCTTCATGTTGCCAATGTGTCACTCGTGATTCTAGGTACTTATGTTGTAACTGTAAACATGAAAATAGTTACATTGACGAACAAGCACGAACTCACACCATTGTGTGATCGAGTGTGCTACAGCCTGCCGACGAGACACGCGCGTACTCGCCGCCGACCTCGGCGCAACGCTCACGCGGCGGAGAGAACCACAGCGGCGGCGGCGCGCGACGACGCCTCAACCGAACGGTTCTCCCGCACCCACGCGCGCGAGCGCACCTCCCCCACCCAGGACACGGTGCCGCGGGCAAACGCCACCATCGCCTCGGCGACCTCGTCGGCATCCAGGCCGCACGCCACCCCCAGGCCGACCTCCTCGACATCGCGGGCGGCGCGCCCGGGCCCCGCGTAGATCACCGGCGTCCCCTGTGCCAGCGAGGCCAGGATCTTGGTGGGATAGGCGTAGTCGTAGCCGCCAGGGCGCAGCGAGGCCAGCGTCGCGGTCGCCCGAGCCATCCACCGGTCGGCCTCGTTCGCGCTCACCGCTGGAATCATCTGCACTCCCGCCACCGCTCGGGCGCGCCCGGCAAGGTCCTCCCATCCGCTCCCCTGCCCCACGAACACGAGGCGAGCGTCCCCCAGGCGACCCCGCGCGCGTTCGAATGCCTCCACAAACACCTCGGGAGCGAGCCAGGGGGCGACCGTCCCCGCGTACACGAAGACCGGCCCCGAACACCGGGGGAAGGAATCCGGGTACCCGGCTGCGATCTCGCCCGGGACACGCACGCCGTTGGGAACAACCGTCACATCCCGCGCCCCCAGCTCGCGCGCGCGGCGACTCACCCCCGCCGAGACCGCGATCACGCGGTGAGCACCCCTGAGCGCGAAGGATTCCAAGGCGGCGACGGCGCGCACGACAACGCCCGGCACTCCCGCCGCGGATGCCGCGTCCGAGACGACGTCCGCGCAGTAGTAGACGTAGGGCACGCGGCGCAGCGCGCACGCCACGCGTACGGCCGCGCCCGTCGTCGGAGGAGGCTCGCACGCCACCACATCCGGCCTCGCCCCGGTGAGCAGGCGCGCCACCAGGGGCAGATCGAAGGAGAGGTAGGAGACGTAGCCGCGCACGGCTCCCGTGCGATCACGCAGCACGGGAGCACGCCTCACCTCGACGAGGCCGGCCCCCACCCCGCCCGCCGTCGGCCCCCTCCCCGGGACAGCTGCGTTCCCTCGACGGGTGCTCTGCGCGGACCCGAGCGGGCGGGAGGCCGCACGAGCACCGTCGCGGGCAACCGAGGGCGCCAGGCGCGAGGTGAGGACGCGCACGCTCGCGCCCGAAGAGACAAGAGAGCGGACGAGGGCGCCGAGGCGCAGTGCCGCCGCGGTCGGCTCGGGCGTGAAGGTGCGCGTCGCGAGAGTGACTAGCATCGCGCATCCCCTCCCCCGCCGATGGTGATCCGGGGCGTGCCCACCCACAGGCACGGGTCCGTGAGGGAACGACCATCGACGAGGAGGCGCACGCCGGGCAGGTCGGTGGGGCGAAGGGCCGCGTAGGCCGCGTGATCGGCCTGGATGAACGCCACGTCCACGTCCTCACCCAGGTGGTAGGGCTCCCAGCCGAAGGAAGCCAGCTCCTCATCACCGAAGAGCGGATCGTGGACGGCGACGCGGGCTCCGTCGGCGCGCGCGGCCTCAACGAGGCCGAAGACCCCCGAAAACGCCGTCTCCTTCACGCCTCCTCGGTAGGCGGCCCCCAGGACAGCCACGCGCAGGCCCGACAGGGATCCGAGCAGCTCGCGCGCGCGTGCCACGGCGTAAGCGGGCATGTCGGCGTTAGCGCGGCGCGCGGCCTTCACGATGGTCGCATCGGGGTCGCCGGCCAGGTACAGGCGCGGATAGACGGGGATGCAGTGGCCGCCCACCGCGATTCCGGGGCGGTGGATGTGGGAGTAGGGCTGGGAATTGCAGGCGTCAATGACGCGCGCGATGTCGATGCCGACGCGGTCGGCGTAGCGGGCAAACTGATTGGCCAGGCCGATGTTGACGTCACGGTAGGTGGTCTCGGCGAGCTTGGCCATCTCGGCGGCCTCCGCCCCGCCCATGGGCCACACGCCGTTGGGGCGCGGCAAGTCTTCCCTCTCATCGAAGGACAGGACCTCCTCGTAGAAGCGCACGCCGCGTTCCTCCCCGGCCTCGCTCAGGCCTCCCACCAGCTTCGGATAGCGAGAGAGGTCGGCGAACACGCGGCCCGTGAGAACCCGCTCGGGGGAGAAAACAACGTCGAAGTCGCGGCCCTCGCGCAGACCGGAGAGCTCCTCGATAAGGGGGCGATAGCGTCCCCTGGTCGTCCCCACCGGCAGGGTCGTCTCGTAGGAGACGAGAGTTCCCGGGCCGAGGTGGGCGGCCACGGAGCGCGTCGCGGCGTCCATGGTTGAGAAGTCGGGCCTGCCCTCCCCATCCACGACGAGGGGGACCACCATGATGATGGTCTCGGCGCTCGGGATGGCCTCGGCGTAGTCGGTGGTGGCGCGCAGTGCGCCCGAGGCGACCAGCGCAGGCAGGTAGTCGGCCAGGTGGGCCTCCCCCGGGAACGGCTCTTCTCCCCTGTTGACCTGGGCAACCACCGTGGGGTTGATATCCACGCCGACAACCGAGTGTCCCGCGCGCGCGTAGTGTGTCGCCAGCGGCAAACCGATCTTGCCCAAACCGACGACCGCGATGCGCATGTGGTTCCTCTTTCCGTCTCCGGCCTCGTTCATCCCACCCAGTGTAGTGCCCCACGGGTCCTACAATGGCGGCGTGGAAAGCGCCCTCAACCTCCTGCTGTATCCGTCGGACCTGGCCTCGCCCGGCAGGCTCGTGAAGATAGCGCGTTCCCTCTCCCCGCTGTTCACTCGCACGCGCATCGTCGGCATCGATCACTCCCCCCTCCCCGCGCTCGAGGCCGTGGCGCCCTGTGTGCACCTGGAACGCATCCGGGGGGCGCGGGTGGGAGCTCCCCTGGGCGGGATCCGTGTCGTGGGCGTGTGGGGGGCGCGCGTGTACCGGCGCTTTGCCCACCAGGACGTGGCGGCCGTCTCCGCGCAAAACCTCTTCCTGCTTCCGCTGGCTCACGCCCTGTCTCGGCGCACGGGAGCCATCCTGGCGTACAACGCGCACGAGCTCGAGACCGAGACCGTGGGGTCGACGGGCCTTCGCCGCCGCATCCAGCGGGCCATCGAGCGCCGGTACATCGCTCGAGCGGACGTCGTGTCGGTGGTCAACGAGTCGATCGCCCGGTGGTATCGCGACACCTACCCGGGCGTGGAGCCGATCGTCGTTACGAACGCGCCGACGGGTCAGCCCGGCGTCATCGACCTGCGTGCCCAGCTCGGGGTGCCCGCCGATGCCCTCCTGTTCCTCCATTCGGGGTATCTCGCCCCTGGGCGCAACATCTCGTTGATCCTTCGCGCGTTCGAGGACGCACCCGGCGCCCACGTGGTCTTCGTCGGCACGGGCGCACTGGCCGACCAGGTCAGGCGCTCCGCGGCGAGTCACGCCAACATCCACCACCTGCCCCCCGTGCCGCCCGACCGGGTGCTTGCGCTGACGCGCGGAGCGGACGTGGCACTGTGCCTCATCGAATCCGGTTGCCTCTCGCACCGCCTCTCCACACCCAACAAGATGATGGAGGCCTTCGCAGCCGGGGTGCCTGTCCTGTGCTCGCCCCTGGCCGAGGCGCACCGCTATCTGGGCGAGCAGGCGCGGCGCTGGGTGTTGGAGGATCCCGAGCGCGACCTTTCTCGGGCGCTGAGGGAGCTCACGAGAGAGGACATCGCGAGCTTCGCCCCGCCTGCGATCCCGACCTGGGAGGAGGGCGCTGCCCGCCTGCGGGAGGCCTACGAGCGTGCCCTCGCCGCCAAGCGTGCGGGCGGGGAGCCGAGCGCCACATAGGCGCGGGCCTCCCGGTCAGGCGGCGCCTTCTCCCGCCCACGTGCTCCGGTTCTTCCCCCCGCGGTCGTACTCGCGGGCGGTGACGAGCACCATGGCGAGCATTCCCGCCAGGAGGGATGCCATCACGACGCCGAGCACGCCGACCGTGGCCTCGATCCCGTAGGGGCTGAGCGCGAGCCACGCGAGAGGAACGACGCAGTACACGCACGCGAAGGCCAGCATGCGGCGCTGGTGGTAGGTGGCGACGAATACGTTGGACAGAGGCGAGGAGGCGACGGTGAGGGCCAACCAGGGAGCAAGCGAGCGCGCGAAGTAGCCGGCCGCCTCCCAGCGCTGACCGAACAGGAACGGGAAGAGCGCGGGGCCCACCCACGCGAGCACCGCGAACGCGGGAAGCGAGAGCGCCAGCGCGGTCGCCCCCACCCGCACCACGATCCGCGTCATCTGACCCGGTGGCGTGTCGGACAGGCGAGGCAGGTACACCTGGGACAGGGCCCCGGCGATCAGGGCGACGGGCGCCTGCATGGCCATCCACGCAAGGTTGAACTGGCCGAGGGCCGCCACACCATACCCGGCGATCAGCAGCGGGATCGCGCTTGTGCGCACCGCGTCGACGACGACATTGGGAACCCCCACGAGGGCCATCTTCCGGTAGCGGCGCGCGACCTCTCGCACCGGCGGGTCCTCGGCGCTGCGGGTCCTCGCGTCCCGCGAGCGCCACGACAGGTAGGCCACGGCGATGCCCTGCCCGGCTACCGTCGCGCCGATCGCCGCCCCCAGCCCGCCCGAGGCGAGGAGGCCACACAGGAGCTGCAGCGCTGCGATCGCGCCGGAGCGGACCACGGAGGAGGCGGCGATGTAACGGAAGCGGCGGTGCCGGGTCAGCCAGTAGGAACACACCTGCCCCTGGGCGAGAAAGAGGATGGAGACCCCCACTGCCAGCATCCAGGCCGCGAGTTCGCGTCCGTAGCGCTCCTCCAGCCACGGCCGGGCGACCGCCGCGACGAGCGTGGCCAGCGACGATGCGGCCAGAACACAGCGAGACGCCAGGCGCGCAAGGGAGCGGGCGGATGCCTCGTGGCCGGGGGAGGGAAGCACGATGCTGAGGTCGAAGCGAGCACCGGCCACGGCTGCTCCCAGGGTCGCAGCCGAGGTGAAGACTCCGAGGTAGCCCAGGTCGGTGTCGGTATAGAGGCGGGCAACGCCCATCTGGGCGACGAACGCAATGATCTGGGCGAGGAGGGTCCCGCCCAGGAGTGCGAACACCTGACGCAGGGCGCCGGGGCGCGCATCTGGCTCGGGGGCGTTCGTCATGCCCTCATTTAATCACCTGAGGGCGTGTGCAAGCCCCTAGGATGGGTGCATGCCCATTCCCGTGCCCGCGCCGCTTCCTCCGCCGTGGGGGCTCCCGTGAGGGTTGCCCTGACGAAGGGAACGCTGCTCGTCCCCCCCACCTACTTTGCGCTCGCACACGCGGCCGCGATGCCCGATCTGTCGTGGCAGGCGTTCACGCTGGCTGCTCGCGTGAAGGATCCTCGCATCGTTGTCCCGATCCGGGAAGCCTCCCCGGGGGCGCTCAGCTCCTCGCGGGCGATCCGCTTGTTTTCCCAGGCGAGGGGGCTGGGCGCGATGCGCCGGGCAATCACGCGGTGGGAGCCCGAGGTGATCCACCAGCATCAGGCGACGTGGTCGCTTCCGGCCGTGGGAGCTGCCCGCGACACGGGTGCCCCTCTCGTGGTGACCGTGCACGGGGCAGACGCCTACGGCAGGCTTGGGCGGGGCCCGGGGGCGGCCTGGAATGACCTCAACCGCCGGGCTGCCTTCGGCGGTGCGCATCGGCTTCTGGCCGTGTCGCGCTATCTGGCGGACGTGGCGCTGGCGTCGGGGGCACAGAGGCGGCGCCTGCGCGTCCACTATCAGGGGGTCGACACCGCGTGGTGGCATCCGGGCGCTGGCGCCTCCGGCCAGGGTCCGGGCGACGCCCCGGGGGTTCCCATCGTTCTCTTCGTCGGGGCGCTCAGCCACCTCAAGGGCGTTGACGACCTGGTCGAGGCCTCGGTGCGCCTGCACGGCACCCACCCGCACTCCCTCGTCCTGGTGGGCGAGGGGCCGCTTTACTCCACCCTGGTCTCTCGCGCTCCGGCCCACGTGAGAGTGACCGGGCAGCTGGGCCGCGAGGAGGTGCGCGATTGGATGCGCCTCTCCCACGTCCTCGTTCTGCCGACGAAGCCGACTCGGGGGCGCGCCGAGGCGGCCGGGCTCGTGCTCCTTGAGGCGCAGGCGTGCGGGGTTCCTGCCCTCGCCTACGCCACAGGAGGGACGCCCGAAATGATTGCACCGGGCGCGTCGGTGCTCACGCCGGGACGAACGAGCGCGCACCTCGCCCGCACGTTAGGCGAGGCGCTGACCTGGGGTGACGCGGAGCGCGCGGAGCGCGGCTTGGCCTGCCGCCGCTGGGTCGAGGAGAACCGCTCGCTGGCGACTTCCGCCGACCAGCTGCGGGCCGTCTACCGGGAGGTTTCGCGCTAGGGGTCAGGGCCGGCCTGTCATGTCGATTGCTCGCCCGCTGGCCGCCGAGGCCAGGATTGCCTCGATGACGCGCAGATTGTCGAGGGCCTCGTCCATGGTGACGTGTTCGCCTCCGGCGCCGGTAATCGCGTCTCGGAATCGCTCGTGTTCGAGGGCGAGCGGTTCGCGTTTCGTCAGCGCGTAGCGCACGACCTGCCCTTCGCTCACCCCCCGGAAGGCCGCGATCGCGTCCCACTGCAGGGGCGCGTGACCGTTCTCGTAGAAGGTCAGGTCCCCCATCGCCGTGTCCGCCACGAGCGCGCCTCGCTCACCCGTCACGATCGTCGTGCGGTCCTTGTAGGGGGTCAGCCAGTTGACCAGGTGATTGACGAGGATCCCGCCGGTAAGCACCCCGGAGGCGACCATCATGTCCTCGTGGGGGCGACCCGATCGCCTCGAGGTGCGCGCGTAGATGCTCTCGTAGGAGGCGTCGGCGACCCAGGCGGCGAGGTCGACGTCGTGGGTGGCGAGGTCCTTGACGACGCCCACGTCGCTGATGCGCGCGGGGAAGGGGGACTGTCGGCGGGTCACAATCTGTTCGATCTCGCCGAGCTGGCCCGAGGCGATCCTGGCACGCATGTCGATGAGCGCCGGATTGCAGCGCTCCACGTAGCCCACCGCACCAACCAGCGACGCAGCCGCGAATGCGTCGCGGATGCGTGTCCCTTCCTCCACGCTCGCGGCGAGCGGTTTCTCGATGAGGGCATGCACCCCGGCCTCGGCGAGGGCGAGGGCGGCCTCCTCGTGGAGCGCGGTCGGCGTCGCCACGATCGCGGCGTCGATGCCCGCGTCGATCAGCTCGCGCACGCCCCTTCTGACGGGCAGGTCCCCGGCGACGCCGAAACGGTCGCCGCCCGGGTCGGCGAGCGCCACCAGGTCGACGCCGTCGGTCGCGCGGGCGTTGCGCACGTGGTGGCGCCCCATCGACCCCAGGCCCAGGATCCCCAGGCGAATACCCCCCACGTCAGGCACCCGCTTCCGCGAGCGCGTTGACGGCCTCAACGATGCGGTCCAGGTCGCCGCGGGTGAGCGAGGGGTAGACGGGGAGGGAGAGGACCTCGGCGGCGGCCGCTCGCGTGGCGGGAAGGTCCGTGTCGGGGGCGAAGCGCGCCAGGGAGGCGAGCTCGTGGGCGGGGATCGGGTAGTAGACGCCGGAGCCGATTCCATACTCCTCACGCAGGGCACGCGCGAAACCATCCCGGTCCTGCGGGACGCGGATCGTGTACTGGTGGAAGACGTGGGTGGCGCCGGGTGCCACGTGCGGGACGGTGACCCCGCGCAGGTGGGCGCTGAGGTAGGCGGCGTTGCTCTGGCGTTCGGCGGTCCAGGCGTCAATCTTGGTCAGCTGGACGCGACCGATGGCGGCGTGAATGTCGGTCATGCGGTTATTGAGACCGACGATCTCGTTCTCGTAGCGCTTTTCCATCCCCTGGTTGCGCGCCAGGCGCACCCACCGGACGAGGGCGGGGTCGCGGCTGGTGACCATCCCTCCCTCGCCGCTGGTCATGTTCTTGGTCGGGTAGAAGGAGAAGGCGGCGAAGGTGCCGAAGGAGCCGACCGGCCGCCCGTGCAGGCTCGCCCCGTGGGCCTGCGCTGCGTCCTCGAAGAGCAGGAGGCCTCGCTCGCGGGCGATCGCGTCGAGGGTGTCGAGGGCCGCGGGGTGACCGTAGAGGTGAACCGGCATGATGGCCCTGGTGCGGGCGCTGACGGCGGAGGAGACCGAGGCGGGTGAGAGCGTGAAGGTGCGCGGATCGATGTCCGCGAACACGGGGGTTGCCCCCGTGATGGCAACCGCGTTGGCCGTCGCTGCGAACGTGAAGGAGGGGACGATCACTTCGTCTCCCGGGCCGATCCCGGCCGCCAGCAGCCCCAGGTGCAGGGCGGAGGTCCCGGAGTTGAGGGCGATCGCTCGCGTTCCCGGCACGATCTGGCGGGCGAATTCCTCTTCGAACGCCTCGACCTGGGGCCCCTGCGCGATCATCCCGGTGCGCATGACGCGTGCGACCGCGCTGATCTCCTCCTCCCCGATGAGGGGGCGGGCCGACGGAATGAAAGATGGTGTCACTGCTCCTCCTTGTCCCGCTCGTTCCCCCGGCCGGTCGGCGCCGTGGCCGCCTCACCCAGGGGGGTGAGCTTTCCCTCGCGCTCGACGTAGCGCGCTCGTGTCGCCGGGCACACCCACTCCTCGCCGGCGGCCTCGTCGTCCCCTCGGCCTCCTGTCGCGCGGGTGGGGCGCACGAGGGGCACGCCCGCCTCCCCGACCCAGCCGACGCGGCGAGCCGGCACTCCCACGACGAGGGCATAGGGCGCGACGTCACCGGTGACGACCGCTCCGGCGCCGACCATTGCCCAGGCGCCGATGCGCACCGGGGCCACGCACACGGCGCGCGCTCCGATCGACGCTCCGCGCCCGACGCTCACGCCGACGGGTTCCCAGTCCGCGGTCGTCTTCAGGGCGCCCTGCGGCGTGACTGCGCGGGGGCTGTGATCATTCGTGAAGACCGCTGCGGGCCCCACAAAAACGCCGTCGGCCAGTAAGGCGGGTTCATAGATGAGCGCGTAGTTCTGGATCTTGCAGCGCGCGCCGACGCGCACACCCTCGCCGATGTAGGCGCCGCGCCCGACGATGGTTTCCTCCCCGATCTGGGCTCCCTCGCGCACCTGGGCAAGGTGCCACACGCGGGCGCTGCCGGCGATCTGCGCGCTCGGCGAGACGTCGGCACTGGCTTCGATCACGGTTTCCCCCTGGGTTTCGCTGGAGCACCGGCGTGCCCCCGGCGCGCGTTGGCCGCCCGCTGAGCAACACTATAGGCGCGCGCTGGTCCCGATGTGCGACACTGGTCGAATGCAGCATCGCTCCGACACGTGGGTCGTCATCCCCGCGTTCAACGAGGCACCCGTCATCGGGGGCGTCGTCGCGGCCGTGCGCGCTTTTTTCCCTCACGTTCTCGTCGTGGACGACGCCTCGAGCGACGATACTGCGGCGCTCGCCAGGGAAGCGGGGGCCTTCACCGCGTCGCACCCGTTGAATCTGGGGCAGGGAGCCGCCCTGCAGACCGGCTTCGAGGCGGCGCTCGCTCGCGGCGCGCGTTACGTGGTGACCTTCGACGCGGACGGCCAGCACGATCCCGCCGACGCCGCGGCCATGGTGGACCGGGCACGCGAGGAGGACCTGGCCTTCGTGCTGGGCTCGCGTTTCCTGGACGGAAAACGAGCCCGCGTCGGCGCGGCGAAGCGGGCGATGCTGCGTCTCGGAGCATTCATTGCCGGGGCGCGCACGGGCTTGGCCCTCACCGACACGCACAACGGGCTTCGGGTGATTCGCGCCGATGCCCTTGGGCACGTCCACCTGACGCACGCGCGCATGGCGCACGCGTCCCAGATCATCTCGCAGCTGGCGAGCAGCGGGCTTCCCGGCGCCGAGCATCCGGTGACGATTTCGTACACCGAGTATTCGCGGGGCAAGGGCCAGCCTCTGTTGAACTCGATCAACATCGTCGTCGACCTGGCACTGGGGGGACAGTGAGCGCATACCTGGCTATACGTGTCCTCCTGCTCCTTGCCCTCGCGGCGAGCGCGTGGTGGCTCATGCGCCCCGTGACCTCGGCATCGTCGCTGGCGCTGCGTCGCCTGGGCATCGGTCTGCTGGTCACCGCCGCCATCGTCGCGATCCTCGTTCCGTCGCTGGCGAACACGGTTGCCCACGCGATCGGCGTTGAGCGAGGCGTCAACCTGATCGTCTACGGTCTCGTCCTCGCCTCGATCGCGCAGATGATCACCGCCTACCGACGCGAGGCTCGGGCCGAAGCACGCATGGCGCGCCTCGCTCGCGCCCTGGCCCTCGCGCACGTGCTTCCTCCCCGCGATCACGGGGCACGCGAGGCCCCGGCACCCCCGTCGAACGACGGCACGCAGGAAGTGGAACGCGCCGCTTCCGGCCCCGCTTCCCCGACAAACAAGCCAGATAACGATATGGTTACAACCAATGAGTAACGTGATTCCGCGGCCGATCCAGCACTCGGCCATCAACTACGGACGCTTCGGCCTCCTGCGCAGCGCACTCGCCATCCTGCTGAGCGGCGTGCTCTTCGTCGTGTCCACGGCCGGTTTCGTCTACGCCAACCTCAGCTCGCAATTCGCCGACCAGGTCGTCGACATCGACGCGTACACGACCGGCACGCAGAAGCAGACCCCCGACTCCTTCGAGGGGCGTGCCGTCAACATCCTCGTGGTGGGAACGGACTCTCGCTACGGCGCCAGCGGCGACGTGGGCGCGGGCGACCAGGACGACGTCCCGGGCGTGCGTAACGACTCGACGATGGTCATTCACGTCAGCGCCGACCGCTCCCGCGTGCAGATCGTTTCCATTCCCCGCGACACCCTCGTCGACATCCCCGAATGCAAGCACCGCGACGGCACCCTCAGCGACGCAACCAGCGGCGAGATGTTCAACAACGCCATGTTCTACGGCGCGAATGGCGGCAACTCGGAGGAGGACCTGGTTCCCGGAATCGCGTGCGTGAAGTCGACGGTGGAGAACATGTCGGGGATGATGATCGACGCGTTCATGATCGTTAACTTCGCGGGCTTCATCGACATGATCGACGCGCTGGGGGGCGTGTGGTTCAACATCCCCCACCGCATTGATGACGAGGAGGCCCAGCTCTACATCGACGCCGGCTGCTACAAGCTGGACGGAACGCACTCGCTGGCCTACATGCGTTCGCGCAAAGGCCAGGGGGATGGGTCAGACATCTCGCGCATCGGGCGTCAGCAGCAGCTGATTTCCGCGATGGTGCGTGAGCTGCAGTCCAAGAACTACGTGACCGACCCCGGCGCGCTCATCAACTTCCTACAGGCGGCGATCAGGGCGGTCAAGGTCTCCCCCAACCTGGGCGACGCGACCGCCGACGCCGCGCTGCTCGTCAACGTCTTGTCCAAGGCCGACCGTGCGAACATCCAGTTCGTCACCATGCCCGTCGAGGAACCCTCGTGGGATCCGAATCGGCGCATCGCATCGGAGCCGATGGCCCGCAACGTGTGGAACGCCCTGCAGCGCGATCAGGCCCTCCCCGTGGGCACCACGTACACGGATGGAAACGGCGCACAGCTCGTCGTCCCGGATCCGAACGCTGCCCCGCAGAGTTCTGCCGCTCCCTCCGAGCAGGACAACAATCCCTCGACCCCGAGCACCGAGGAGGGAAGCACGGACAACACCGAGCAGTCCGTCTCCGTCGACAACAACGCGGCGAACGAGGCTGCGGCCCAGCAGACCGTGGCTTCCTGCCCGCCGAAGGACAAATGAGCACTCCCCCCTCGTTCACGCCCGACCCGAAGCGGCGCCGCCCCGGATCCGATGACGCTCACGTCGTCGGGGAGCAGGCGCGCGGGGGTGCGCCCACTCCCCCACCCGAGGCAATCGCACCCCAGATGTGGAGAATCTCCGAGGAGGAGGCCGACGCCTCGCGCCCGCTGATGCCCCGCACCCTGGACCAGCCCACGCGCGGGACCGCGTCGATGTTCCCGCGCCGCCCGGCGCCCGAGCAGGCGCCCCCGTCCTTCCGCCCGGCGGCGTCGAATCCCCCCTCCTACGCGCCGGGAACGGGGTCGGGGACGTACGCGCCCTCGCAGGGCGGACAGCGCCAGATCCGCATCGCCCCAACGACCCCCGCAGTCGCGCCGCCCGCCCCGGCGATGCCTCGGAGCAAGCGCCGTCACCCGATCCTAAAGACCCTGTGCTTCTTCCTAGTGGTTCTCCTGGGGTGGGGCGGATTCCTCCTGTGGGACGCGAACGCGAACATGGGGCGGGTGAGCGCCCTGTCGGGGGCCGCGGACACGGCGGGAACGACCTACCTTCTGGCCGGATCCGACTCGCGGGCCGACGGTGCCGTTCAGGATGGGTTCAACGAGTCCGAGCGTGCCGACTCGATCATGCTCGTCAACGTGGCCCCGAACGGCCAGGCCGTCGCCCTGTCGATCCCCAGGGACACCTACGCGCAGATCCCGGGCGTGGGGTGGGATAAGATCAACGCCTCCTACGCCTACGGCGGGCCTCAGCTCCTCGTCGAGACGGTGGAGAAACTGACGGGCCTGACCGTCGACCACTTCGTGCAGATCGGCATGGCCGCGGTGCCCGACATGGTGGACGCCGTCGGCGGCGTGGAGCTGTGCTACGACAACGACGCGAACGACCCGTACTCGGGGCTCAATTGGAGCGCCGGATGCCACAACGCCGACGGAAAGACTGCCCTGCAGTTCTCGCGCATGCGCTACCAGGATCCGGAGGGCGACATCGGCCGCACCAAGCGTCAGCGTCAGGTGATCTCAAAGGTCATTGCCTCCGCCGTCTCCCCCTCGACCCTCGTCAATCCCGCGAAGACCCTGCGCGTGGAGCGCGCGGGGTCCTCATCGTTCACGGTTGACGAGGACTCCTCCGTCCTGACCGTTGCTTCCCTGGTGATGGCCCTGCGCTCGGCTTCCTCCGATCAGATGATGGGGGTGCCTCCGATCGAGTCCCTCGACTACACGACGAGCGCGGGCGCCTCCGCGGTGCTCCTGCGTGACACGACCGCCGACGACTTCTTCGCCAAGCTGCGCTCGGGGACCTTGACTTCCTCCGACCTGAACCAGGTGGACGGCTACTAGGAGTTCTCGCCTGACGCGCCCACAGACGCAGGCCCCGGCCTCGCTACCCGTGTTTGGGCACGAGGCCGGGGCCTGCTCGCTTATCGAGGAGCGCCTCAGGCGCCGGGGACGGTGATGGGGCGGGGTCCAGCCTGCCAGCCTTCCCACGCGGAGGCGAGGATCTCCTCAACCCCGTTGTTGGCCTTCCACCCCAGGTCGACGCCGATGGAGAGGGGATCGCCGATGAGCGTCGGGGGATCCCCGGCGCGCCGCTGGAGGACCTCGACGGGGAACTCCCATCCGATCACGCGGCGCAGGCCATCGATAATCTCTCGGACGGAGGTCCCCAGGCCGGTGCCCACGTTGTAGGTGTGGTGGTCGGGCTGGCGTCCTTCCGCGAGAACGTCGAGGGCAGCGATGTGCGCCTCCGCCAGGTCCAGGACGTGGATGTAGTCGCGCACGCAGGTGCCGTCTTCGGTGTCATAGTCGTCGCCGAAGATCTTCGCGCTGTCCCCGCGCTCGATCCGGTCGAGGACCATCGGGATCAGATTCATGATCGCGTCGTCGGCCAGGTCGGGCCAGCCGGCTCCGGCAACGTTGAAGTAGCGCAGGCCAATCCACTTCAGGTCCCACGCCCGTTCGCAGTCGGCCATCATCCACTCGCCGATCAGTTTCGTTTCGCCGTAGGGGTTGATGGGGTGCCCACCCATATCTTCGGTGACAAACGGTACGTCCGGCATGCCGTAGACCGCCGCGGAGGAGGAGAAGATCATCTGGTCGACCCCCGCGTCCTCCATGGCAAGCAGGACGTTGGCCATTCCGCCGACGTTCTGCTGGTAGTACCAGGCCGGGCGTTGCACGGATTCTCCGACCTGCTTGCGTGCGGAGAAGTGAATGACTGCCGTGACGTCCTCGTCCACCATGAGGGTGGACAGCGCCGAGCGCGCCTCGTCGGTCGTGACGTCAAGGCGGACCAGCGTCGCGTCGCCGACACGCGAGGCCTTACCGCTGGACAGGTCATCAACGACGACGACATGGTCCCCGCGCTGACGCAGGAGGCGGACAACGTGTGCGCCGATGTAGCCGGCGCCGCCACAAACGAGAATACTCATGCCATCAGGATACGCCGCGCGTCCCACCCGCGGCTACCCCGCCAAAGAGCGTCCCCGAGGGCTGCTCGTTCGATTCAGCGACCCGTTCAACCAAGGCAGCCCCCTTCTCGGCGGCAACCTCGCGCAGGCGTGACTGGAAGCGCCGCATCGCCGCGCGTAGCCTCTCGGCATCCTCGCCCTCACCCGCGCCGAGGATGCGCGCGGCCAGCAGGCCAGCGTTTCTGGCGCCCGCGATCGACACCGTTGCGACGGGCACGCCCGCGGGCATCTGAACGATGGAGTGCAGGGAGTCGACGCCATCAAGATGCGCGAGGGGAACGGGCACGCCGATCACGGGAAGCTCGGTGAGCGCGGCGAGCATTCCGGGCAGGTGCGCCGCGCCGCCGGCGCCCGCGATGATGACACGCAGGCCGCGCTGGGCCGCGCTCCTGCCGTAGGTGACCATGTCCTCGGGCATGCGATGGGCCGACACGACTCCAACCTCGCAGGCGATGCCGAACTCGGCGAGCGCGCTCACCGCCGCTTCCATCGTCGGCCAGTCCGAATCCGAGCCCATAACAACCCCGACGAGGGGCCTGTCCCCCGTCGCGGTCAGCTGAATATCGAGGGTGGCGTTCATGCGTGATCCTTTCCTGGTTGTGAGGAGCCTGCGGGCGGCGCGCGCTACGGCAGGTCGGTGGAATCCGGGCCGCCGCGCAGCGCCTCGACGCACGCGCGGGCGCAGGCGAGTGCGGTCGCCGGGTCCGCATCGACGACCGTCACGTGGCCGAGCTTGCGCCCCGGACGCACCTCCTTGCCGTACAGGTGCACCTTGGCTCGCTCTCCTCCGGCGCGCAGGGCGTCGGCGAGGGCACGCGTCGGCTGGTCGGAGCGCGAACCGAGCAGGTTGACCATGACCGCGTGGGTAGCCGGGTCGCGCATCTCACCGGACCCCAGGGGCAGGTCGAGCACCGCGCGCAGGTGCTGTTCAAACTGGCTGGTTACCGCTCCGTCGATCGTCCAGTGACCCGTGTTGTGGGGACGCATTGCCAGCTCGTTGACCAGGATGCGCTCGTCGGCGCCCTCGCCAACGACGAACATCTCAACGGCGAGGACACCCGTGACTCCCAGTTCCGAGGCGATGGTTTCTCCGATGCGGCGCGCCTCGCGGGCGGTCTCCGGGCGGATTCCCACGGCGGGGGCGGTGACCTCCGAGCACACGCCGCCTCGTTGGACCGTCGAAGCCACGGGCCAGGATTCGATTCTCCCCGAGGGCGTTCGGGCAAGCAGGGCCGCGACCTCACAGCGGAACGGCACCCAGGCCTCGGCCAGGAGGGGGCCGTGTCCCCACCAGGAGGCCACGTCCGAGCTGGCGTGGGCGACGGCAACTCCGTGCCCGTCGTACCCGCCCCTGGGGGTCTTGACGACGAGCGGCCAGCCGACTCGCGCGCCGAATTCCTCGAGGGCTGCCTCGTCGTCGACGCGGGCCCACGCGGGACAGGGCACGCCCATCGCACCCAGGCGCTCGCGCATCGCCAGCTTGTCCTGGGCGTAGCGGAGCGCATCGGCGGGCGGTTGGACGCTCACGCGACGAGAGGCCTGACGAAGGACGGCGTCCGGGACGTGCTCGTGCTCGAAGGTGAGGACGTCGGCCCCCTCGATGAGGGCGGCGACGGCCTCCCACGAGCCGGGCTCACCGACGGACTTGTCGACGGTGACCTGGCCGGTCGACCCGTCCTCAGCCTCAACGAGTGCCCTCAGGTTTATTCCGAGCGCTATCGCACTCTCCTGCATCATGCGTGCCAGCTGTCCCCCGCCGATGACGGCAACGGTTACGGGTGTCGATATCGCGCGTGTCACGGGACCAATCTACCGCTGAGCTAGAAGCGGCGCGACCTGCGTCCCATCGACATGAGGGGGCCCTCGGGCATGACGCGGTCGGGATCCAGGGAGGCGGGGATCGCGGCGACGGAGACCGTGAAGACGGGGGGACGGCGTGTCTTGAGCTCCAGGCGTCCGCCCATCGCCTGAGCCAGGTCGTGCGCGAGGGCCAGGCCGATACCCGTCGACCCGTGGCCGGACACGCCTTTTTCAAAGATGTCGGGGGCGAGGCTCTCATCGATGCCTTCTCCCTCATCGCTGACCTCGATGACCACGCCGCGCTTGGATGATCCGGCGTGCGCCCACACGTGGGTCGCCCCGTCGCCGTATCTCAGGGAGTTCTCGATGAGTGTCGCCAGAACCTGTCCGAGCTTGCCCGCGTCGGCCAGGATCGGTCGCTCGGCCTCGTCGAGGAAGATGAGGGACCTGCCCGCAGCCTCGAATTGATCCTCCCACTCCTCGCGTGCGGTGTTGAAGACCTCGAGGATGTGGATCGCCTCGGTCTGTCCGCTGCTGCGCTTGGACACGTCCAGGAGCTCGGTGACGACGTTGGTCATGCGCTCAACCTGTTCCAGGCACGTGCGGGCTTCCGCGCGCACGTCCTCCTCCGAGGAGATCAACTCGATCTCCTCCAGGCGCATCGACAGGGCGGTGAGGGGGGTCCGCAGCTGGTGGGAGGCGTCGGCAGCCGCTTGGCGTTCGGCGGCCAGGCGTCCGGCCATGCGTTCACCGGTGCGCGCCAGTTCCTCGGAGACAAGATCGATCTCTTCGATGCCCGAGCTTTCCATCCGAGCCCGAACGCCGCCGGAGCCGATCTGTTCGGCCTGGGCCGCCAGGTAGATGAGGGGGGCGGAGAGGTCACGCGAGAGCGAGCGCGCCATCAGCCAGCCAATCGCCGTTGACAGCGCCATTCCACCGCCGAAGAGGGCACACACCCACGCGATTCGACGAAGGGCACCCGAGGCGGAGGAGGTCAGCTGGACGGAGACGCCGCTGGGCGAGGATGCAACGGCCGTGACGGTTCGCCCCGAGATCGCGTTCCCGCCCGTCACCAGGTTCGCATCGGGTATCTTGATCCGATAGGCGAGCGTGCCGCCGCGGCTCTTGGCCTGCTCCGAGACGAGCGAGGCCAGGACCGTCGCATCAGTGTCTTCTCCGGCGGCCCTGCGCCGGTCGATGCTGTGGACGATCAGCTGCGATTGAACCTCCAGGCTCCGCTGCTCGGAGGCCCACACCGAGGCCGAGGCAAAGAACGCTCCGGGCAAACCCATCAGCACGCACACGACGGCGACGACGGAGACGATCATCCTCACCGCGCGTGCGCGCATGGCGGGCCTCCCTTAGCGCGCGCTCTCGAAGCGGAATCCCATCCCGCGCACGGTCGTGATGTAGTGCGGGTCGGTGGCGTCGTCGCCGAGCTTGCGCCGCAGCCAGGACACGTGCATGTCGAGGGTCTTGGTCGAGCCGGTCGGGTCCGATCCCCACACCTCTCGCATGAGGGTCTCCCTGGCGACGACCGAGCCGGCCTCGCGCAGGAGGACGCGCAGCAGGTCGAACTCCTTGGCCGTCAGGCTGAGCTCCGTGTCTCCGGCGAAGGCTCGGTGCGCGGCGACGTCCATGCGGATGTCCTGCGCGCGCAGCTCACCCTCGGCGGGTTCGGATGTTTGACGTCGCAGGAGGGCGCGCACGCGGGCGAGAAGCTCGGCCAGGCGGAAGGGCTTCGTCACGTAGTCATCGGCGCCCGCGTCGAGGCCGACGACCATGTCGACTTCGTCCGTGCGTGCGGTCAGGATCAGGATCGGGACGCGGTTTCCGGAGGCGCGAAGCTCGCGCGCGACGTCCAAGCCGTCGATGTCGGGCAGCCCGAGGTCCAGGACGACCAGGTCGACGCCGCGCGCGTCGGCCAGGGCCTGGCCACCCGTCGCGTGGGCGCGCACGTCGTAGCCTTCCCTGCCCAGCGCCCGTGCGAGGGGCTCGGAGATGGCCGGATCGTCTTCAACGAGGAGAACTGTAGTCACGCGAACATCTTAGCAATTCCGAACCAAAACTTTCACGTTTCTTGACCGAATGTGCTCCCCGGTCGGATGGGGCTGCGACGTGGGAGTCCTGCCCTAATTCGGCACGCTTGACAGCAGGTAGGGCGAGACCGGACCGAAACCGCGCAAGTCCGCGGTGGGAAACTCCTCGAGCTCGTAGCCGTCCCCGCCCTTACCCGCGGCGACCGCCGCCGCGGTCGCCGGATCGGTGAGGATCTTGCCGACGGGCGCAATGTCCACGAGGCGAGACGCAAGATTGACGGTGGGGCCGAACACGTCGCCGGAGCGCGAGAAGACGTCCCCACGCACGAAGGAGGCACGCACGGGAAGCATCTCGTCGTCAGCGTTGAGTCTCTCGATGAGAGCCGTGACGACGCGCAGGCCGGTCGAGAGGTCATCGGCGATGTACAAGATGGCGTCGCCGATCATCTTGACGACCCGGCCCCCCTCTTCGATGACCGCGGTGCGGCTCTCTTCTTCGAAGCGTTCGATCAGTCCGACCAGCGCGTCGCCGAGGATCGTGGAGGAGGAGGTGAAGGACACCATGTCGACGAATCCGAGACAGCGATTGAGGGGGAAACGATCGTGGCGCTCCTCGTGGCCACGCTGGGAGACCTCCCGGTCGAAGCGCGACAGGGTTGCCTCAAGCTGGCGCCGCCACGAGTAGGTAAACATCTCCTGGAAGACGTCAATGTACTCTCGCATGTGGTCCAGCACGTACATGCGCGCCGTCGTGTCATCGAGGTTGAGGCGGCGCATCGAGTCCTCGACGAGGGCCTCGAACTGCCACAGAGCCAGGCGGTCCGCCAGGTGAGAGTTAGCGCGAAGCAGCGAACGGGACGTCGCGGTGTCGATGCCACCGGATTCGACGAGGTCGTGCCACTGGCTAAAGACATCAAGGTCACGGGCGGAAAAGACAGGATCGTCGGCGCTGGGAGCCTGAAAGCCCAGGGCGATCCAGAACTGGAAGACACGTTCGATCGGCGTATCGGTCGCCTGCGACAGGTCGCGGGCGGAATACGTGAGATGACCGCCGAGCAGCCGAGGAACGTAGCTTGTTGCGGTCAGGTCATCAGGAATTGCAGGGGACGAAGACGCGCGCTCATCCATCGCAAATCCCTCCTCGCTGGGCTGACTCAACACCACATCAGCGGATAAACGGTATACCAGGTCACTTTTCAAAGTCACATCGTCAATGCGACCTCATGCACTGACAATTGTAGTAGGCTCGTGTATTTTCCACCAGGCATTTGCACGTTTACCTGCGATTATCCGGATTCCTGCACTATTTTTCACCCCTCCTGCGCGCCCGACACGCCATGGTCCACAATGTCCCTATGCGCCTCGTTCTCGCCTCCGCCTCCCCCGCCCGCCGCGCGACTCTCATCGCCGCGGGAATCACTCCGATCGTGAGAGTCTCCCAGGTTGACGAGGACGCTGTCCTCGCGGCTCTCCCCGGCGGGCGCGCCTTCTCGGGCGCCGCCACGACTCCCGCGGACGAGGTGGGCGCCCTGGCCGAGGCCAAGTGCGCGGACGTGTGCGACGCGTTGTGTGCGCCCGATTCCGACTCCTTCGATGCCGACCCGGGCGCGCTCCTCGTCGTCGGCTGCGACTCCATGCTGGAGATCAACGGAGCGATGCAGGGCAAACCGCACACCCCCGAGGTCGCACGCGAGCGCATCCGCGCCATGCGGGGCACGACGGCCACGCTGTGGACAGGGCACTCGGCCGCCCTGCTCACCCCTCGCTCCTCGTCGGACCGAGCCGGAAGCGGCTCCCGCACCGCCGCCGCCCGCCTGACGCGCAGCGCCTCGACCCAGGTCCACTTCGGGCAGATCACCGACGCGGAGATCGACGCGTACGTGGCCACGGGCGAGCCGCTTCGCGTCGCCGGCTCCTTCACGGTCGACGGCCTGGGCGGCCCATTTATCGACGGGGTCACCGGCGACTACCATTCCGTGGTCGGCATCTCCTTGCCGCTGCTGCGCTCAATGGCCACGGAGATGGGCGTCTTCTGGCCCGACCTGTGGGATACCCCGCGCCCCTGAGCCTCACCGCCAACGCCCGCGCCCCGTAGTGTAGATGCCATGGACACGAGCACGGCATGGGGCGTCGGCCTCGCAACGATCACCCTGGACGGCACGACACTGGACACCTGGTATCCCGCCCCGCAGCTGGGCGAACCCGGATCCGACGAGGGGGCGGCCGCCTCCCTGACCGCCCTGGAGCGCGTCGACGAGGCCCGCCGCGTGCGCACCGTCGTGCGCACGACGACCATCAGGCTGGACGAGGCCCCCGCCACCACCGAGGACGCCTACCTGCGGCTTCACCTGCTGTCACACCGCCTGGTGCGGCCCAACTCGATCAACCTCGACGGGATCTTCGCGGTGCTCCCCAACGTGGTGTGGACGGACGCCGGCCCCTGCGCCGTGGCGGACTTCGAGGCCACGCGCATGCGACTGCGCGCCCGCGACGGGCGCCCCGTGACGGTCCTCGGGATCGACAAGTTCCCCCCGATGGTCAACTACGTCCTCCCCTCCGGTGTGCGCATCGCCGACGCAACCCGCGTGCGCCTGGGCGCCTACCTGTCCGAGGGCACGACCGTCATGCACGCCGGGTTCGTCAACTTCAACGCCGGGACGCTCGGCCGTTCCATGGTCGAGGGCCGCGTCTCGCAGGGCGTCGTCATCGGCGACGGCTCGGACGTGGGCGGCGGCGCCTCCACGATGGGCACGCTCTCCGGCGGCGGCAAGCAGCGGGTCCGCCTGGGCGAGCGTTGCCTGCTGGGCGCGAACTCGGGCCTGGGAATCGCCCTGGGCGACGACTGCGTCGTCGAAGCTGGCTTGTACGTGACCGCCGGCGCCAAGGTCACCCTCATCGATTCCTCGGGGGCCTCGCAGCCGCGCACCGTGGCCGCGCGTGAGCTGTCGGGCGCGTCCAACATCCTCTTCCGGCGCAACTCCCAGACCGGGCGGATCGAGGCGATCGCCCGCGCGGGCGTCGTGGGCATCGAACTCAACGACGCGCTGCACGCATCCAACTAAGCTCCTTCGCCGTGAAGAAAGGCCGGGACACGGGCGCTGCCCGTGTCCCGGAGTGCCGTCAAGGTGGCTAGCGCCCCACCCACTCGCTGGCGATGCGCTTCGCTGCGGCGGCTATCCGCTCGTCCGTGGCCGTGAGCGCCACGCGCACGCGGCCGCGGGCGGCCGCGCCGTAGAAGTCTCCGGGCGCAACCAGGATTCCGAGCCGCGCGAATCGGTCGACGAGCGCCCAGGAGTCTTGCGGCGCGCCCGGATCTGCGACCCACAGGTATAGTCCAGCGGCGCTAGCGGGGTCGACGTCTAGCCCCGCGCGGGTCAGCGCCTCCAGGAGGAGGCGGCGTCGGGCCTCGTACACGCTCCTTTGGGCGCTCACGTGCTCGGTGTCGCCCAGGGCGAGGGCCATGGCGTGCTGGACGGGGGTGGGGACCATCAGTCCCGAGTGCTTGCGCGCCGTGACGATGGGGGCAACCAGCGCGGGGTCGCCGTAGATGAGCGCGGCGCGGTAGCCCGCGAGATTCGACTGCTTGGACAGGGAGTAGAGGACCAGGAGGCCACGGGGGTCACAGTCGCACACGTTCGCGTCGAGCAGCGAGGGCACTCCCTCGCTCACGTAGGGTTCGCTCCACGGCAGCGCCGCATAGCATTCGTCCGAGACGATGACTGCTCCCCTGCCGCGCGCCCACGCGATGGCGTCGCGCAGCTGATCCTTGCTCATGACGTGCCCGTCGGGGTTGCCCGGGGAGTTGAGGTACACGAGGGTGGCGTCGGGCCAGGTGCCTGGGCGAGTGGGGTCCACGGGCACGGGCGTTGCCCCCGCCAGGCGCGCGCCGATGTCGTAGGTGGGGTATGCGACCTCGGGAACCAGGACCGTGTCCCCGGCGCGCACGCCGAGCAGGGTGGGGATCCACGCGACCGCTTCCTTGGAACCGATCGTCGGAATCACTCCGGCTGGGCCGACGTCGACCATCCCGCGCCGAGCTGCCCACGCGCCAATCGCCTCGCGCACCTCGTCCGTGCCCACGACCGTCGGGTAGCCGTGCGCGTTCCCCGCGTCGGCGAGGGCCTCGCGGATGAAGTCGGGGGTGTCGTCGACGGGCGTGCCGACGCTCAGATCGCACAGCCCCCCGGGATGCTCGGCCGCGCGCGCCTTGGCGGGGGCCAGTTGATCCCAGGGGAACTCGGGTAGGTCCAGGGGGCGGGGTAGCAACAGGCTCATGCCCCCACCCTATCCGACCGTCACATGTTCTCGGCTTTCCATTCCTCATTCTGAGGAGGAAGCTCGGCGATCATGGGATCGTCGTAGTCCTGGACGCCGGTCTTCTGGGCGCCTCCCGGGCTGCCGAGCTGGTTGAAGAAGTCCGCGTTGGCGCGCAAGTAGTCGGACCACTCGTCGGGAAGGTCGTCCTCGTAGAAGATCGCCTCGGTCGGACACACGGGTTCGCAGGCGCCGCAGTCGACGCATTCCTCGGGGTGGATGTACAGCGTGCGCTCACCCTCGTAGATGCAGTCGACGGGGCATTCGTCCACGCATGCGCGATCCTTGACGTCGACGCACGGCTGCGCGATGACGTAGGTCATGTGACGTTCCTCCTGGTCAGTTCCAAAGACTCGTTGATCCTATTATTCACGTATGAGCACTCCCGAGTCACCCAGCGTCCGCGACTTGCCCGAAAGCGGCGCTATCGAGCCGAATCGCGCGAGTGGCGCGCCGGGGGTAGGCGCGCAATTTTCCGCACGCTCCCCTGGCGCAATTCCCGCGCTGCCGTGGATGCAATTCAGGGTGGGCGAGAGGGTCGTGATCCGATATCGCCTGGCCGACGGCTTGCACGACGCCCTGGGCGAGGCCACGGAGGTGGCGCCCACGCACGTGAGCGTCGCGACGAGGCGGGGAGTGGTGCGGGTGGACGCGCGCACGATGGTGACGGGCAAGCGCGTTCCGCCCCCGCCGACGCGGCAGCCCTAACGGCGACGCGTCAGCGGTTTGCTCGACGCTCTCGGGCGGCGATCTTGAAACGTTCCTGCGCGTCCAGGACGACCTTGCGCACGCGCACCGCCTCAGGCGTGACCTCGACGCACTCGTCGTTTGCGGCAAACTCCAGGGATTCCTCGAGGGTGAGCTTGCGGGAGGGCGTCAGGGATTCATACACGTCTGCGGTGGCGCTACGCGTGTTGGTCTGCTTCTTCTCGCGGCAGATGTTCACGTCCATGTCCTCACCGCGCGGGTTTTCTCCCACGACCTGTCCCTCGTAGACCTCCGAGGAGGGCTCGATGATGAAGGTTCCGCGTTCCTGCAGATTCGTCATCGCGTAGGGCGTGGCCTGTCCGGCACGGTCCGCGACGAGGGAGCCCGTGAGGCGCTGCTCGATGGTTCCCTGCCAGGGGGCGTAGCCCTCGGAGATGGACGAGGCGATGCCGGTGCCTCGCGTTTCCGTCAGGAAGCGCGTACGGAAGCCGATGAGGCCTCGGGCGGGGACCACGAACTCCAGTCGAATCCATCCGGATCCGTGGTTCGCCATGGTCTCCATGCGGCCCTTGCGGGCGGCCATCAGCTGGGTGACCGCTCCGAGGAACTCCTCGGGAATGTCGATGGTCATGCGCTCCATCGGTTCGCTGAGGGTACCGTCGATCTCCTTGGTGACGACCTGAGGCTTGCCGACCGTGAGTTCAAAGCCCTCGCGCCGCATCTGTTCGACGAGGATCGCCAGGGCGAGTTCGCCTCGTCCCTGGACCTCCCACGCATCGGGGCGTTCGGTCGGCAGCACCTTGAGGGAGACGTTACCGATCAGTTCGCGGTCGAGGCGGTCCTTCACCTGGCGAGCGGTGACCTTGGCGCCCTTGACCCGGCCGGCCATGGGCGAGGTGTTGATACCGATGGTCATGGAGATCGCGGGATCATCGACGGTGATCAGGGGCAGCGGACGCGGGTCCTCGAGGTCGACCAACGACTCGCCGATCATGATGTCCTCGATACCGGCGACAGCCACGATATCGCCGGGGTCGGCGTGGTCCGTGGAGACGCGTTCGAGGCCCTCGGTGGCCAGGAGTTCCGAGATGTGGACGCGCTGGATGGAGCCGTCGTGACGCGCCAGGCCCACATCCGCCCCCTTCTTCAGGGTTCCGTTGTGCACTCGAAGCAGCGCGAGGCGTCCCAGGAAGGGTGAGGCATCCAGGTTCGTCACGTGCGCCTGCAGCGGCATGTCCGGATCGAAAGTGGGGCCGGGGATGCGGTTCAGGATGGTTTCGAACAGGGGCTCGAGATCCTCGGCGGGTACCTGTCCATCGCCGGGGTTGGTCAGGGAGGACTTGCCCGCCTTGGCGGAGGCGTAGACGACCGGCACGTCCATCAGCGAGTCCACGTCGATGTCAACGCCTTCGTTCATGAGGTCCTCACCCAGGGAGAGGAGGAGATCCGTCGTCTCCGAGACGACCTCATCAATGCGAGAGTCGGGCCGGTCGACCTTGTTGACGACCACGATGACGGGCAGATGCGCCTGGAGCGCCTTGCGCAGCACGAAGCGCGTCTGCGGGAGGGGCCCCTCGGATGCGTCGACCATGAGGACGACGCCGTCAACCATGGACAGGCCGCGCTCGACCTCGCCGCCGAAGTCGGCGTGGCCGGGCGTGTCGATGACGTTGACCGTCACACCGTCCGTGAGGCCGAGGGCCTGAGCCGCGGGACCCCGGTAGTGCACGGCCGTGTTCTTGGCCAGGATGGTGATGCCCTTCTCCCGCTCAAGGTCTCCGGAATCCATGACGCGCTCACCCGTCTTTTCGACGGTGTCACGTTCCGAGAAGGCACCGGACTGCCAGAGCATCGCGTCAACCAGCGTGGTCTTCCCATGATCGACGTGTGCGACGATGGCGACATTTCGCAGGTCAGGACGCGTGGACATATGTGGACTCCTCAAACATGGATACGTATCATTGCGTGCGATAGGGCACAGTAGCCGCGCCACCGTTCGATCGTCTGACCGATTCCACGCACATTCCCCCCAAGAATATCGGCTTACCCAGGGCCGATGCGGACACCTTCCTGCGACTTCCACCACGCTGCGGAGAGGATGGAGCGAACCAAGCGGTCTACTTGCTGAACAACTACAGGTATCGTTAACTGATGACCATGACCGACATCGCCACGCTCAGCGTAGATATTCCCTCGGGTTCGGCCCTTGTCACCCCCTTCGGAGCCCACCTGCTGTCATGGCGTCCCGCCGGGCACTCCGACATTCTCTGGCTCTCCTCGCGCGCCGTGATGGACGGAACCCGCGCGATCCGCGGCGGCATCCCCCTGTGCCTGCCCTGGTTTGGCAGCCCCGCGGATTCCCCAACCGCACCGGGCGCCGGGGCCGGCGCCCACGGCTTCGCGCGGACCTCGCGGTGGTCGCTCCTGGCCCAGACGACGCCGGCGGATGCCTCCCCCGCCACCGTCTCGTTCGAGCGCCACCACACGGGGGAAACGTCCCTCCTCTACCCGCACTCCTTCTGCGCTCGCCTCGACGTGGTGGTCGGCGCGGAGCTGCACCTGAGCCTGACCCTGATCAACGAGGACGACCACCCCTTCACGATCGAGGCAGCCATGCACACCTACCTGCGCGTCGGCGATGTCAAAGACCTCTCGATCGAGGGGCTTGACGGGGCGCCCTACTACGACAAGCTCAAGGAGCGCCGCGGGACTCAATGCGGCGACTTGACAGCCGTCGGCCCCCTCGATCGCATCTACACGACCACGCAACCGGTCCACGTCGTGGACCCGAGGCTGGGTAGGCGCATCATCGTTGGCAAGAGCGGATCGGGCTCGACCATCGTGTGGAACCCGTGGGCACAGGCGGCGGCGTCCATGACGGATGTCGGCGAGGGCGAGTGGCAGCATTTCGTGTGCGTCGAAACCGCAGCCGTGCGCGAACGCGCCCTCACGCTGCGGCCTGGCCACCCGCACATCATGACGCAGACACTGGCGGTGGAGACGCTGGACTGATCGCGACGCGAGTAGGATTGGCTCCAGCTACGAACAGAAAGGCCGCCATGGCTCTCACCCGCGCACTTGCATCCGCCTACCTCGGGGTTTCACGCTGGAAGCTGTCGATTCAGCCGCTTCCCGCCAAGGTCATCGTGATCGGCGCACCGCACACGTCGAACTGGGATGGCGTTTTCATGGCTGTGGCGATGTGGAAGGCGGGACGTAGCTTTTCGTTCCTCGTCAAGGACTCCGTTGTGAAGGCCCCGGTGTTGGGCTGGTTCGTCAAGAAGATCGGAGCGGTCCCGGTGGAGCGCGGCGCGGCTCATGGCCTCGTGGAGCAGGTTGCGGCGCGTATCGCGCGTTCCGATAGCTATACCCTGTGCATCACCCCGAAGGGAACGCGGTCGCCGCGTGAGTTCTGGAAGTCGGGTTTCTACCGCATAGCGATGGAGGCGGACGTCCCGATTCAGTTCGGTTTCGTCGATCGCGCCACCCGCACGTTCGGCTGGGGTCCCACCTATCGGCTCACGGGCGACGTTCGGGCGGACATGGACGTGATCCGCGCCTTCTACGCCGACAAGGTCGGCGCGCGCCCGGAGTTGACGTCGGTGCCCCGCCTGCGCAGCGAGGACGACAGCGAATGAGGGTGAAGCGCCCCCTCCTCGCCACGCTGGGAGCCTTCGCGCTGACCGCTGTCGGCGGAGCGGCGTTCGCACAGGAGCCGACGTCAATCCGACTCGTTGAGGAGTACGACATCACGCCGGGAGTGAGCGCGACGCACGAGGTCACCCTCTCCGCCGACGAGCCCCTCAGCGCGGACCAGTGCGAGGCGATGGGGAGCGCGGCGGGGGCTGTGTCCTCGCTGTCGGTCTCGGTCGACGGCATCTCAGGGTGCCGCTTCACGTGGCAGCTCGCCGATGCGGGCGCCGAGGTCATCTCTGTCGATACCGGCGGAATCTTCCACTTTGAGTCTGCCTCGTCCAGGCTCCTGGAGGGGTACTCCTCCCCCGAGGCCTCTGCGACGATTACTCGGGTGACCCTGATCGCTCACAGTTCACAGGTCGAAGAAGCGTCCGCGGGGGCGACGATCATCTCTTACGCCGGTTCGACGAAGAAGGACGCGACGACCGTGACCTGGGAGAACGTCTCCGGTACCGTGAGCGCGACGGGCACGGTGGCTCCAAGCGTCGCGGCCGATGCCGCCGCACGCTCGACGGGTTCATCGTCAGCGGCCAGCCCCTCGACACCCGAAGGCGACTCCACCTCATGGTGGACGCTGTGGCCGTTCTTTGCTCTCGCGGTGGTCGCGCTCGGCCTCGGCGTGACCGCGACGGTGGCCCGCTCGATGGCCGGCGCACGCCGCGCGGCTGCCGACGCACGTTTCGACCGCGACAGGAGGCTGCGCGCCGCGCTGCGCGAGGCCGCCTTGCCCCCGCCTCGCACACGGGACACGCGAGGCGGCCCGGCACACCCGGCGCAGGGAAGAAGCCTCGCGAACTCGGCTCCGGCGACGCGATTTGCGCCACCGGAGCGCGACTAGGTCGGCGCTCGGGTCCCACCCACGCCCGCGGATGGGGGGTGTGGCCCACGGGTCAGCCGATGTGGAAGTACCGTTCGACGAGTTCCTCGACGCTGAGGCGCGAGTCCGCCAGATCCTCGCGCAGATGCTCGTCGCCGAGGGCAATGAGACGCGACGCCCACGAATCGATGAGCCCTGCGGGGAAGACACCGCGCGCCTCGTAATCGCCGCGCTGGGCGAGGAGCCGACCCGCGGCCTCGAAGCAGGAGGCAGGCAGCTGATCGAGGCCGGGAGTCTGGGAGGCATCTCCGTCAACCTTGCGCACTCTCGCATAGTCTGCCATTCCAGGCACGGTGAGCCCCAGACGCGCGGCGACGGTGATGCCCGCGAGGAGGAGATGAACGGCGGCGGAGCCGTCGGGACTGCGCAACTCGACGGTCTGGGAGTCATTGGGCAGATCACCGAGCGGGCCTTCGCTCGGGTTGGCATCACGGAACATGGAGTCGTCAATGTTTTGCCACCCGAGCGGGACGCGCACGAGGACGGAGCGATTGCGGTCTCCCCAGCAGATCGCGGTCGGCGCCTCCTGGTGGGGGACCAAACGCAGGAAGGAGGTGGGGGCCGTGTTGCCGAAGGCGGTCAGCGACGCCGCGTGCGAGAGGTATCCGCCGATGACCTTGAGGGCTTCCTCCGTCAATCCCGATCCCGTCGAAAACTGGTTGACTCCCTCCCGAACGAGGCGGGTGTGGAAGTGCATGCCGGATCCCGCTTGTCCGACGGCGATCTTCGGGGAGAAGGAGACCTCGATGCCGTAGGAGTGGGCCACCTCGCGGAGCACCCACTTGGCGAGCACCATCTGATCTGCCGCGTCGCAGGCATCGACCGGGAGGAACTCAATCTCCTGCTGAATCATCTGACGCCCGTCCGCAACGAAGTTACCGACCTCCGAGTGCGCGTACTTGACCGAGCAGCCCATGCGAACGAGATGCAGGAGGGTTTCCGTTCGTACATCCTCCCACTTCGAGAAGGGACCCGATTCGTGATACCCCCTCTGGGGTTCCACGGGGAAAAGCTCCTCCTGGGCGGAAAAGAGGTAGTACTCGAGCTCCCCCAGGGCTTGCAGCTCGCAGCCGGTATCCTCCTTGAGCGCGCGTTGAGCCTTGCGCAGGATCTCCTGTGGAGCCGAGGCAAGGGGAGCCCCGTCGACATCGTAGAACCCGCACAGGATGTCGAGGGTGGGGATCGGCGCAAAGGGGTTCAGGAACGCGGTCGACAGGCGCGGCACGACGTACAGGTCTGAGGAGGTTGCGTCAACGAAGGTGAAGAGAGAAGACCCATCGACGCGCTCGCCGAGGGTGAGGAGGCGATCGAGGTGAGCCTTAGATTGGATCGCAAAGTTGAGGGTCTTGAGGCGTCCGTCTCCGCCGACGTACCTCAGGTTGAGCATCGGGATGTTGTTGTCCTCGATATAGCCGATGATGTCGGCTTTCGTGAACTCCTTGGCCTGTTTTCCGAGGGCTTGGACAAGGGGATTGGGGTTGAGGGAAAGGTTGTCATTCGACAGCATGGATCACTCCTCGTTGAGCATGATTGGCTTCACACGATTGTGACACACGCCGTGCGCGCGCGGCGGTCGCTAGCGGACGCAGATTCGAAATCTGCTGCCCGCGGGCAATTGACGACCGAAACACACCCCACTGATTAGTGACCCTTGTTACACTCTTGCCTGTTAGTCGTAAGGAGCCCCAATGACGGCGATCCCCCCTCCCCTCCCGCACGATCCCCGCGAACGACCCGCGTTCTCATGGCGTGGGCTTCTCGTCGACTCCGCCCACACCTTCTGGCCCGTGCCCGCAATGGAGCTCTTCCTCTCCCTCATGGCCCGATATCGCTTCAACGTGCTGCACTGGCGCCTCACGGATGACCGGGGGTGGCGCATGCCCGTCCCAGGTTTCCCTCGCCTCACGAGCGTCGGGGCTCAGCTGCCGCGCACGCACCACGGCGCGGGCGACGCGGCCCCCAGCTCGGACGGCGTCGCTCCTGCGCGTCGCGCGCAGGCCTTCGCGCGACACGGCTTCTACTCCGATTCGAACATCCGACACCTCGTCTCCTACGCCGCCGACCGAGGAATCCGCATCGTTCCCGAGGTCTGCATCCCTTCCGGGGCAGGGGCCGCTATCCGTTCGTATCCGCACCTGGGAAACCCCCGCCTCGTTCGCTGCGGCGACACGCGCAACGCCACCTCCCTATGGCCGAGCGCATCCTCCTTGAGCTTCGTCGAGGCAGCGTTGCATCGCGCGTGCGATCTCTTCCCCTCACCCTTCATACACATCGGCGCCGGGCCGTGCGACTGGGGAGAGTGGGAGGCCGACTCCGCCCTCATGCGTGCGGGGTTTCCTCTCGGCAGTGACGTCGAGCGCGTCTTCGTGGAGCGAGCCCTGCGCACGCTTCGCTTCCATGGGAGGCATGCCGCCGCGTGGGAGTCGCTCACTCGGTCCTTCCCAACTCCGCCCGACGGCACCGCGCTGCTGTCGCGGGGTGAATCGGCGGCGACCATCGACGCGGCCGCCGCCGCGGGCGGATGCTGGGTCCTCGCCGACGAGCGCCTCCTCGCTCCATCGATGTCCGCTGCTCCGGCTACTGCCGCTCGCGCGATTGGGGATGCTCGCCGTCTCTACGAGCGGCTTCCAGAAGCGATGCGGGCACGCGGCCTGGCAGGATGCGAGGTGGTGGCGCGCCCGGCAACAACGGCGAGCCCCGAAAAGCTCATGACGCAGCTGGTTCCTCAGCTTCTTGTCGCAGCGGAGATCGCCTGGCATGGGGATCAGGCGCTCACCTGGGAGCGATTGGCTCCCCTCATTGAGGCCAACGCCGCCTACCTTGAGCGAGCGATTCCCCGCTGGTTCGCTCAGCGCACGTGAACGCGTCGGCGTACGAGCACCCCACTGAGGCTCGCGCCGCGGCCGCTTCACGCCGAGAAGCGGAGGACTCGACCACGCCTCCCACCCGGCCGGGCACGAGGACGGGATCCGCCGCGGGGACGGGATCCGTCAGAGCCTCTCGGCTTTCCGCTGAAACGCCCAGATCGGGCAGCTGCGCTCCCGCATCGTGACGTCCACGCGATCAAGAAGCTCACACCCACCGTTGAGGTAGAAGCGAGCATTCGACTCGGTCGAGGTCACGAAGCCGTAGGCGTGGCCCCCCTTCCTCGCAACAAAGTCGGGGAGAACCTTGGAGACAAGCCACCGTCCGACTCCACGCCCACGCATCGTCTTGTCCACCGAGAGAATCTCGAGGTACCAGTCGAAGTCCCCGTTGTCGATGGCAATCTGGTCGGCCCGGTTGGTCACGTTCGCGAAGTCGGCGATGAGTCGCGGGGTGGCGTAGCGAAAGAGCTCGTATCCCCCGCTTGTGATGTTGCTGGCAAATCCGACCTTGCGATCATGCATGAGCGCCGTCGCGACGATTCGCCCGCCCGTCTCAACGACGAAGGCGTTGCGCGAGCGTTGGTAGGCGCAGGCAAGCATGCGGTTGAGCGCGGTCAAGCACTGCGGGTATTGCTCCGGGTGGTAGAGGTAGGGTTTGAGCATGATGTGCAGCGGGTAGTCCAGAAATCCCTCTGTGACAATTCGTGTTATCTCGGGGATATCCTCGCGCGTGGCGGGGCGACACCTCATGGGGCACCTCCTGAGTAGGCGGCTGGCGACAACGTCAGTCGTCTTTCAATTCCTGACCGTGGGTAGACATCAGTCATACTACGCGACACAGTTGGATCTCACCTTGTCAGAAGAGCCTCTTTCTCTTTGCCAGCGGCTCACACCTTCCTTGACAGCCGGTCAGTGAATCTCGCGTTGAGATTCCTCGTTGCTTTGTATCCACGAACGGACGATAATCGAGTGACTCATATCAGGAGGACTGCATGCGATTCTCTCGCGCCCTGTGCGCCGTGCTCGGGGCATGGCTCATCGTGTTGGTGGCGCCGACAGCCACGCGCGCTGCCGACGTACCTACTCTCTCCGAAGCGTATGTCGTGACCAAGGATGGGCAGCTCGTCGATACGCTGACCGTGGTCGATCCTTCGCGCACGATGAGCGAGTCCATCTGTGAGCCTCGCGTCGGCAGCTCGGCGGCACACCACGTCGAGTTCGTGACCCGCGCTGACGCGTCAGTCTGTCACATGCAGTTGATGTACAGCCGCGCCCAGGACGAGTCGGAATTTACGGTCCAGGACTCGGGCGAGTTTGTGCTGACCGCCCGAACGGACCAGACCCTGTCTGAGTACCGCAAGATCTTCGGTTCCTCTCTTGCCCTTGCTTCGGTCTCCCTGAGCATCGAGGGACAGGTGAAGTCGGCGACATCCGGGGCTGCAACCTCGGCAACGACCTACGAGAACAGGTCGTTGTCCGTCTCGACCTGGTCCGATCCGGTTCCTCAGGTGATCACCGTCAACGGGTCCTTGAGCGCCGGAGGCAATCCCGCCGCCGTCTCGGGTGCCAGCGGGTTGAAGGACCCGTGGGGTGCTACTCCCGTGCCCGGAGGGGCGGCTTCCGCTGATCCCGCGGCTTCCCCAGGTTCGACCGCGTCCGCCTCGTCGGAAGCTGGCGGCCCTTCTGTCGTTCTGCTGGTTGCTTTGATCGTCGGTTTGATCCTTGTTGTCCTCATCGGGGTCATCGCCTTCTACGCGGTGCGCGCACGCAGGTCGAAGGGCGGCTCCTCCGACGCGAAGGACTCGTTGCCTGCGTCGCATGTCCGCCGTCCGTCCTCGTCGAGTAGGAGCGAGGCGGAAGACTCCTCAGCTGCCGCTCCAGCCGCAGCCTTTGCTCCTCCGTCCCGTTCCTCCTCCGGGTCCGCGACACCGGCAGATTCACGTGCCGTGACATCGGTCGCTCCCGAGTATCCAGAGCGGAGCTACGCGCCCGCACCGGTTCCGTCGTCCTATCCGCAGCCGACCCCTCCCTCACGCCAGCCTGTCCGGGAACCCGCGCCCACGGCGCTCCCCGAGCCCGCGCATGAGCCTCCGGCCGCGTCCGCGGCGCTCCCCTGGCCCGCGCACGAGGATCCGGACGCGCCCACCGTCGTTCCCGAACCCGCACGCGAGACGACGCCCGTTCCGATCCCCAAGCCCCCGGCTCCGCCCGCGCCTAGCACCCCCAGCGATGTTCCCCCACCGGTGCCCGCGCCCCGGCGGAGCGTGACGCCCGTTCCGATCCCCGAGCCGCCGACCCCACCCGCGGCCACGGCAGTCCCCGGACCCGCGCGCGACGCGATACCGGCTCCGGTGTCCGAGTCGGCGCCTGCCCTGCCTACAGATGTCCCCCCGCCGGTGCCCGCGCCTACGAGTGTGCCTGCGCCCTCGGACGAGCAGGCTCCCATTGCTGTGCCCGAGGCTCCGGCGGCGCCCGACGCCACGGCAGTCCCCGGGCCCGCCCGCGACGCGATGCCGGCTCCGACACCGGAACCCGCGCCGATCCCCGCTCCCGAGCCTGACCTTACGCTCATCGAGGATGCGGCTCCCCAGCCGAAGCCTGAGCCGACCCCCGCTGACGCGTCGTCTGAGGCAACGCCTGCCCCAATGCGGGTGCCCATGCCTCCCATGAGGATTCGTCCGCGCGGTGGGCACCGGCCCGCTGTCTTCCCGGAGCGTCCCACGCGTCCGGTCCCACAACCTCCGGCTTCCTCCTCTGCCCCCGACAGCGGGCAGGTTGACTCGGGCGCGGAAGAATCGACGCAAGCAGCCCTCCCTCCGGCTGTGCCGCTTCCACGCAGGTCGCGTTCGGCCCGCCCCGCCGTGGAGCCGGCCGTCCTTTCGCCGCATGACGGGGATCCGCAGATCAGGTCCGAGGGTGGCGCGCGCCCGGAGGCTGACGGCTCTGCCTCGCGTCCGGAGTCCTCCGTGCCCCCACCGGCAATTCCGGATGCGGAGACGGAAACGACGCTGCTCCCCACGATCGGCAGGGACAACTTCGCTGAGGGTGGACTCATTCCTCCGACGGTTCCCACCCCCGCCCCGGCAGGAGCGCCCGAAGCATTCGTCGAGCCCGAACCTGTGGTCGAGCCTGAACCCGAACCGGTGATCGAACCCGAACCGGCGGTCGAGCCTGAACCGGTGGTCGAGTCTGAGCCCGAACCGGTGATCGAACCCGACGCCGCGCCGGAACACGGCGACACCTTCGAACCCGAACCCACGCCCGCGGCCGAGGCTCCCCTGGCTCCTCCGCCTTCGCCCGCGCCGGTCTACGAGCCCACTCCGGTCTACCGACCCGAGCCCCTCCTCGAAGCCGAATCGGTCGTCGCCCCCGAACCTGTGGTCGAGCCTGAACCCGAACCGGTGATCGAACCCGACGCCGCGCTGGAACACGGTGACACCTTCGAACCCGAACCCACGCCCGCGGCCGAGCCACCCCTGGCTCCTCCGCCTTCGCCCGCGCCGGCCTACGAGCCCACTCCGGTCTACCGACCCGCGCCCCTCCTCGAACCCGAGCCGGTCGTCGCCCCCGAACCTGTGGTCGAGCCTGAGCCCGAACCTGTGGTCGAGCCTGAGCCCGAACCGGTGGTCGAACCCGAACCGGTCGCCGAACCCGAACCGGTGGTCGAGCCCGAACCGGTGGTCGAACCCGAATCGGTGGTCGAACCCGACGCCGCGCTGGAACACGGTGACATCTTCGAACCCGAATCCGCGCCCGCGGCCGAGGCTCCCCTGGCTCCTCCGCCTTCGCCCGCGCCGGAAGTGGAGCCGGAGCCAACCGTCGCCTCGTCGATGCCGTTTGACGATGCCGCGGAGATGCCGACGGCTCAGCTGCCTCGCGTCCGCCGAAACACGACGTTCGATTGGTCGTCCTCCGAGGCAGGCTCCCCCGCCCCGGAATCGCACGAGCAGACTCCGTCATTCGTGGAGGAGCCACCCGTGGCCCCTCGCGCGCACGAGGAGACGCCCACCTCCGGCGCTTCGTATGCTCCGATCCAGCCGGCTTCCGCTCCCGCCGCACCCCCCGCAGCCGAGCCGTTCGCTCCGGTCGTACCACAGACCCCGGTCGTACCACAGACCCCGGTCGCACCGCAGACTCCGCCGCCCGCTCAGGCCCCCGCGTCGCCCGCCCCCGTTCAGGAGGACTGGAACGCAGAGTTCTCGTGGAACGAGGAAGCCAAGCGCGAGCAGGAAGGCGAATCCAAGCGCCGTCGGCGTTGGGGTTGGGGCAGGCGCAAGAAGAAGCAGGCCGCACCCGAGCCAACCACGCCCGAGGTCAACGAGCAGACGCCCTCCGATCGCGTTCCGATCATCGCCATCGACGCCCAGGATGACGACTGGAACGACTGGCAGAACTGGAACTCGAGAAGCTAGCTCAAAGCGCCGAGGGGCCACCGAGGACACCGTCCGGGTCACTGCGTCGCCTCCGGGGATCTCGCGCGCGGCGGACACGGTCTTGCCGAGGGGAACGAGCGCGGCGTGCCGCGCGCACCCTGTTATGCTTGTGACCAGGTACTCAGATTCTCGCCTCGATATGAAGGAGCTGCCGTGGATTCGCGTTCGTCGCTCATCGCCCAGATCAACGCCCTGCACGATGAGAAGGAACATCAGAAGATCATCGCCCTCATCGAAGGCCAGCCCCCCTCGTCCTTGGACTACGAGCTCACGAGCCTCTTGGCCCGCGCGTACATCAACTACGCGCAGCCCTACATGGATTCCTTCCGCGAGCACATCAAGCACGCGATCGAGCTGCTGCGCAGCGTCGAGGCGGAAGGCATGGCGGACCCCCAGTGGTACTACAGGATCGGGACTGCCCTGTACTGGCAGGACGAAGAGGAGAACGCCCTGACCTACCTGGAACAGTGCGTCGCCATGGACCCGACCAACGAGGAGGCCCCCCAGATCATCGCCGAATGCAAGCGCGCCCTCGAGCGCCGCACGGTCGTCCGTCCCCTCACCATCAAGGCAATCTCGGATTTCTTTGATCGCAACGACTACAAGTACGAGGTGGAGGACAATCGCCTGCGGACGGGTTTCTCGCAGGGATACTACGTGTTCGCCGTCATTGACGATGCGAGCGACCTGAGTCTGTGGGGCGCGATTCGCGAGGATGTGTCGATGGAGCTGCGGCCTCGTCTCATCCAGGCATGCAACGACTGGAACGCTGCGGCCAAGTGGCCCAAGGTCTACGTTGCCTCCCTTGATGACGGAACGCAGCGGGTGTGCGCCGAGCAGTTCATCTCGGCGCGCTACGGCCTGACTGACGCGCAGGTATCGATGAACGTGGACCGTTTCATCGCCGCGGCCGAGGCGTTCTTCAAGGAGCAGATCGAGCGGATTCCCGCCCTCGGCGGCACGCAGGAGTAGGGCGCGGCAATGGGAGGATCCTCGGCCTCGTGAGGGACGAGGTCGGGGTTTCCTATTCGCGCACGCGCGGGACGTAGACGCTGAGTCCGCCGTCGCTGACGGTTCCCGCGAGCATGCCTTCCTCTGTAATGCGCACGGGCGGGTGGCCTCCGATGATGCACTCCCACTCCTGACCGGCGTGATGCTTGCCCACGTAGAGGGTCTTGTCGGCGCCGCGGCGGTCGGAGACGATGACGGCGCACCCGGAGCCGGGTGCTTCTTCCCTGCCCTCGCGGGCGAAGCCGACCACGTCGGGGTCGTCGAAGGCGTCGTGTTGGGGTCCCGTGGCGGCGCGGGAGCGGATCGCCATGAGGGTGGGCAGTTCTCGCACGGCGGGTAGGTCTCCGGTCTCGGGCGTTCCCAGGAGGTCGCCCCAGAACACGCAGGGGATTCCCGCCTCGGTCAGGAGGATGAGCGCGTAGGCCGCAGCCTTGAACCAGGGGGCGACAGTGGAGGCCAACGACTGGCCGGGCTGGGTGTCGTGGTTCTCCACAAAGGTCACCGAGCGAGACGGATAGGAGTGGGTGAGCGTGCCCTCCCACAGGCGCGACAGGTCGACGTTCCCGTCGCAGGTGGAGGCCTCGTGGAGCCGGTAGTGCAGGGGCACGTCGAAGAGCATGATGTCGGGGACCGCCGCAAGGTAGCGCTCCAGCTCCGTCACGTCCCCGTTCCAGTACTCGCCGACGGCCGGGAGTGCGCGTCCGGTCGAGGTTCGAAGCTCGGCGAGCCAGCGGGCGTAGAAGTCGGATCCAACGTGCTTGACGGCGTCCAGGCGCAGGGCGTCCACTCCGGTGGTCTCCACGTACCAGCGTCCCCACCGGTCGAGCTCGGCGCTCACCGCGGGATCTGTGACGTGCACGTCGCAGCCCATCAGGTAGTCGTAGTTGCCCAGTTCGGCGGTGACGTTGTCGTTCCACTGTTTGCCGTCGAAGAGCCACAGCCCCTTGCGCCCCGTGGCCGCGTCCCAGTCGATCCCGTGGAAGCACGTCCAGTCCCAGGTGAAGTCCGAGTAGGCGCCGGCGCGGCCCGGGAAGGTAAAGCGCGTCCATGCCTCGATGACTTCGGGAGGGCCGGTTTCCTTGCGCCGGTCCTCGGGATCGATCGGTGTGGCGAGCACCTTCTCCGACGCGTCCGCGCCCATGCGGTGATTGAGGACGATGTCGGCCGCGACGGCGACGCCCTCTGCGTGGAGGGCCTCGATCGCCGCCAGGTATTCGTCCTTGGTGCCGTACTTGGTGGGCACGGTCCCTTTCTGGTCGAACTCGCCCAGGTCGTACAGGTCGTAGACGCCGTAGCCGACGTCGCGGATTCCTCCCTTCCCCTTGTAGGCGGGCGGGAGCCAGACGACGCTGACGCCGAGGTCGGCGATCGCCGAGGCGTGGTCGGCGAGGTAGCGCCAGTGGCTTGCGTCGGCTCGCATGTCCCAAGCGAAGGCCTGCAGGATCAGCGGGCCGGCCTCGTTCATTGACGAGGCCAGGGCCGGGTTCCTTGTCTCACTCACCCGAGTATGGTGGCAGGTTCGTGCCTGTCTCCGCGGGTGAGAACCGTAAACAGTGGCAGGGTAGACACGAGGCCGGGGCGGGCTTGCGCGGACGGCTGCGGTCCCCGTAGTGAGTGTGGGGCCAGCGGATCTAGAGTTGATTCCATGTGGATCGTCTTCGCCTGCCTGTCTGCCCTCTTCGCGGGGTTGACGGCCGTCCTGGCCAAGGCGGGCGTCGCGTCCACGTCCTCGACGGTGGCGACGGCAGTGCGCACGATCGTCGTGGCCGCTGGAGCGTGGGCGATGGCCGCACTCACCGGCGTCGTCTCCGGTGTTGCCTCCATTGACGGACGATCGCTGCTCTTCCTCGTTCTCTCGGGGCTGGCGACGGGGGCGTCGTGGCTCTGCTACTTCGCGGCCCTGACGCGGGGTGACGTGTCCCGGGTGGCCCCCATCGACAAGCTGTCAACGGTTGTGGCGATCCTCCTGGCCCTGATTTTCTTGGGTGAGCCAGTGAGTCCGTGGGGAGGCGCCGGGATCGTCGTCATCACGGTGGGGACGCTCCTCATGGTCGAGCCCGCTGACCTCGCGGCGCTGCCGGGAGCGCTGCGTCGGGGAGGCAGCTGGCTGGTCTACGCGCTCGCGTCAGCGTTCTTTGCGGCGCTGACCTCGATCCTTGGGAAGGTCGGTGTCAGCGGGGTGGACGCCACCCTGGGGACGGCGGTGCGCACGATTGTCGTGCTGGTGATGGCGTGGGGTATCGTCGTCCTCCGGGGACGCGCGGGCGAGGTTGTGGCAATCCCCTTACGGGAGCTCGCTTTCATCGTCGCGTCGGGAGCGGCAACCTGCGCGTCCTGGCTGGCGTACTACCATGCGCTTCGAGGTGGGCCCGCCTCGATCGTGGTTCCCATCGATAAGCTCTCGGTTCTGGTCACCGTCGGCGTGTCCGCGTTGGTGTTTCACGAGCGTTTCACGCGGCGCTACGTGCTTGGCCTGGGGCTCCTGTGTGCGGGGACGGCGGCCATGGTGGTGCTGTAGGGGCGTGGTTCGGTTCTCCCCCCGCCGGCTCGGTCCCCGGGCGGCCCTGTCACGCGGGGAACAGACCGCTCCTACAGCACGCTACCGAGCGCCTCCCGAATCAGCTCGGGTTCGCCCGAACCGTTCGTTGGGAGGCGTAACACGGGCACGCCGTACGCCGTCATGATCGAGTCTTTCAGCGCGTCGCGCCTGAGCTGTTCCTCGTTGTTTCCGTGAAACTCCCACCCGTCAACCTCGATCGCGAGAATCAGCTTTCCCGTCACTCGCGAGTAGACGCCAAAGTCCAGTGCGCTGGCACTGTAGACGAACGCACGCTGTACTTCGTTGAGGCGTCGCGTGTTGGGAAGCGCGTCCTTCAGGGGAACTTCCATCCGATAGCCACACCTCGAGTATCGCTGCTCCGCGAGCACCTCTTGGAGGCAGAGTTCCGCAGCATTCTCGGCTGGAGAGCGATTGCGGTTGGCCCACTTGACGCGCGCGTAGCGCTTAAGGGAATCACTGTACGCGTCGTAGAGGACGTCAAAGATCGACACGATATCCGAGTCGACGATGCTCGCCGGGTCGTACATCGTGATGTATTCGAGGAGGGACCTGATATTGCGGCTATGGCGAACACCCCCGTGAGCGGTCACCACTATGAGCCGGTTCTTCGCTCGTGAAACGATGACGTTTGCCATGGCATCGCAGTCGTAGAATTCGCGCGCTGCGCTCGAATCATCTGCGTTGAGGACAGTAGACAGGATGACGGTGTCCGCGCCCCTGCCCTGGAACTTGTGTGCAGTCTCCGCCAGCCAACGCGCATGTCCTCCGCCGTTGAGGTCGGCACGGACGCGCTCCCCGAGACTCTTCGCCTGCGCACGGAAGGGGGTCACCAATCCCACAACATAGTCTCCGGACGGGTCCTTCTCGTCGGCCCCGATCCCCTCGCGAATAACCTGCATCTCCTCAAGTTGAGCGATGATATCGATCTCTCGCTGGGAGAAGCGACTGCCACTTGTCGTGCAACGCGCGTGGTTTCCGGGTGCCGCGTAGACGATCGCGAGTGGGTTCGGGGCATCCGGCACCGGGACTCGCATCGGGATCAGCTCGCCGTCGTAGTACATGCGGTTGCAGAATTCGATGATCGCCGGGTGGCAGCGGTAGTGCTCTTTGAGCAGCGTGCTGGGCACCGGCGCGCTGGCGGCCAACATCTTGGCGGAATCCAGCAGCGACACGGCGCGCACGTCGAATCGATTGTCGGGCGGTTGACGCGTGCTCTTATCCCACCCTTCGAAGATCGGGCCGATCTGCTTGTCGTCCCCAACGATGACGGCGTTACGCGCTTTGCTCAACGCGGCCAGCCCGGCTGGGAGCACAACCTGGGATGATTCGTCGATAATGATCCAGTCCAGCAGCGCGTGCGTGGCCAGGTTCGCGCGAATTGAGAAACAGGTGGAGGCCACAACCGGGTAGGTGCGTAGCAGGATGTCCGTCTGTTCACCGAGTCTTCGCTCGGGGCTCAGGCAGCTGGGGCGCTGGCGATCGAAACGGCTCAGGAGGGCCGCGTCAAGCCGCTCCCGGGAGCGCCGACGATAGGCGGCACTGACCGTCGCGAGGCCGTGGCGGTCGGCGCGCGCCTGCGCTTCCTCGATGCGGCGGGTGACTTCACGCTCTCGCGCCTGGTAGAAGGCCGCCTGGAGCGCCGACTGTACGTCCACGTCGACCAGGTCAAGCCCCTTGAGGGAACCGTATGCGAAGTAGCGGCGCAATCGCTCGACAATGCCTCGCAGGGTCCGAGGGGGTATCGGCGCGCAACGTGCCAGGGCGAGCAGATCGGCGATGGTGGCAGAGTTGCGCGTCGCGATTGGAAAGCGGGAGATGTCAGGGATCACGCGACGGCTCTCCTTGACCTTCTCCTCGAAGACAAGGCGCTCGCGCTGGGTCGCGGTCAGGAGCGCTCGCTGCGCCGGTATCTCGCGCGCATCCTCCCATAGGGATACGAGGTGTTCCTCGTCGGCCTTCAGCGCTGCGTCTTCGACGCGTGAGGGGGCACGAGACGCCCCAGGCCGCGCCTTCTGGATCCAGGTCTCGCGCCTTTGCTCGAGGATGCCCTCTCGCCGGTGGAACTCCTTGACGCGCTCCCTGTTGCCGATGTTGGCGACGAGGAAGCCGTAGCCCTCCTCCGTCAGCTTGTCGACCACATTATCCACCGCGGAGTTGGCGCCCGCGACGACGCCGACCGTCTTCCCCTGGGCGATGAGGGTTGCGATCAGGTTGAGGATAGTCTGCGTCTTTCCCGTTCCCGGGGGTCCATCGATGATCGAGATCTGGTGCGTGAGCGCTGCGCGTATGCCATTGCGTTGATCAATGTTGGAGTGAAACGGCATGATGACCTGGTCTCTGGCGCCGGTTGCACGGTTGGAGGTGCCCGAGAGAAAGGCCTCCAGGGCGGAGCCGCGGGGTACCGTGCGCATCCACTCCCACACATTTGCCAGGACCGCCGCGGGAACCGCGTCTCCCTCACCAACCCACTTGTCGTAGCGTCCGCTCGTGTCTAGGCTCGCCCCTGCTCGCCTGGCTTGCGAGCGGACCTCCTCGCGCACGTAGTCGAGCGTGGCGGCACGCTGACGATCCTGCGGGGTCGCGTACGCCGCACTGACCTCGCTGCTGCCGTATCTCCTGATCCCGAGCTTCCCATTAGCCTTGCGGTATGCGAGCGTGTAGCGCACGTCGCGAGGGTCGTGCCTGGGTCGGAGCGTCCAGATGATCTCGACGTTCGTCCAGAGCTTCCCGCACACGCGTACCTCATCGAGGGCGTCAATGGTGCGGCGCTCGACCTGGTCGTAAATGCGTACCCTGCCCTCGCCGTATGGAAACTCTTTGCCGTCGGTGTAGGTGATGACGATACGTTTCCCATCGCGGCGCGCCTTCGCGACTTTCCAGGTGCAGTCTTGCCAGTTCGGAGTTTCCTTGTCCCGAATCAGTACGTGCATTGTCCTTGAATCGACAGCTTCCATGCCCCTCCCCCATGAGTTGTACGTCCAGGATAGGTCAGTGGTGATGCCTGCGATAGGTTGCTGGACACCCACCGGCAGGCTGCGGGACACAGATGAGCACGGTGCCTCGTATGGTTCCGGCATGGGTACTTCTCTCGTGTTTTTGGTGATTGGTTTGGTCGTGGGAGCGCTAGCCGGGTTCGCGGGCGCGGTGGCGCGTCGCGCATCACAACCGGGCGACGAGCTCGGCGCGCTTCGCGCGCAGGCCGCCGGATGGCAGGCGCGCGCGGAGGAACTGTCCCGCCGGGTCGAGCATGCCGAGGCGCGCGCGGCCGGGGACGACTCCGTCCTCAACGCGCTCGCGCCGGTTCGCTCGCAGCTGGAGCAGATGAGCCAGCGAGTCGATCGGATGGAGCAGGAGCGGGCGCGCCAGCACGGGGCGCTGGCCGAGCAACTGCGCGAGGCCGCCCAGCGCGAAGCGGAGCTGGCGCGCACGACGGCGTCCCTGGAGGGTGCGCTGCGCTCGCGCAGCGCACGAGGCTCGTGGGGCGAGGTCGAGCTTGCCCGAATCCTGGAGGCATCGGGGATGATGCCGCACGTCGATTTCGCCCAGCAGCGCTCGATCGGCGCGCTCACTCAGGGACGAGGCCTCGGCGCGGAGGGTGCACGAGGTGAGCGCGGGCGACCCGACGTGACGATTCACCTGCCCGGGCAGGGTTTCCTCGCTCTCGACGCGAAGGCACCGATGGACGCCTACCTACGGGCCTGCGGCGTTGAGGGCAGCGGCGAGCAAGCCGAGGAGCGGCGGCGCGGCGAACTGGCTGCACACGCGAAGGCGTTGCGCTCCCACGTCGATGCCCTAGCCTCGCGCGACTACGCCCGGGCTCTGGGCTCCTCGCCGGAGCTGGTCATCCTGTTCGTCCCTTCCGAGGCGGCCCTGTCGGCGGCGTTGCGCGCGGATGCGGCGCTGTTGGACGACGCGATGGCCCGCGGCGTGGCCCTGTGCTCTCCCGTGACCCTGCTGGCGGTGGCGCGCACGTGCGCGAGTGCGTGGGCGCGCACCACCATCAACGACCAGGCCGAGGACATCATCACTCTGGGACGCGAGCTGTACGAGCGCCTCGGCGTCGTCGCTGGCCACATGGAGAACCTGGGCAAGGCCCTGGCCAGGAGCGTGGATTTCTACAACAAGGCCGTGTCCTCGATGGAGAATCGCCTGCTGTCCCGGGCCCGTTCCGTGGGTGCTCTCGAAACGGCCTCAAAGAAGCCGATGACTGCCACCGAGATTGCCCCGGACGCCGCACAGGTCCGCTCCTTCACGAAGCCGGAGTTAACGGGACAGTAGGCTATTTCAAGACGACGCAGCTGTTGCTTTCCGCCATCTCCCGTTCCTCCTGACCGTGTGCACGCTCTACAGCCTCCATCACCTACGCGGATTCCCGTGGACCAGCGATCGCAATCGGTTGTTTCGCATCGCCGGATCCGGCGAGGCCTTTCGCCCACGCCTCAAGGTCACAGGAACATTCATGGGTACCAGGAGCGGCAGCAAGGCGAGGCGCCAGCAGCGCAGACCCATTCAAGACACAGATCACACTTGAATCATTCACGGTTTTACGCGACCATGAGGGTGGTCGCGTCGGGCTTGGACCGGCGCAGTCTACCACGGGGACCCTCGCCACTGCGGTGGGGGTCCCTTGGTATTCCAAGAGTATTCCGCGCTTCGACACACGGACGGGCCTCCTACTCTCACCAGAAGCACGTGGCCGGGCCACGCCCTCGCGCGCCCCGGCCATTGCCTCGTCGCATGTGCATGCCTCAGTCAAGGTCCGCTAACACGCCCACGTCACGCGCGGCCTGGCGCAGGCACTTATCGCGCGTCCACAGCGAGACGCCCGGGGTCACGACGACGCTCGCCAGCAGTGCCGCATTGACGGCGCTCAGCCCTCTCCCCCACAGCCGCCGTTCTTCAATGAAATGGCGCACCCCCTGATCGTCCACGTTGCGAACGATGAGCAAACGCTCGAGTGCGCCAAGGAAGATCGACCGGTCTTTCAGGTTGCCCAATGCCAGCTCGGTGATGACGCTCTGGTGCACGCACACCTGGTCGCGCTCAAGCAGATCAACCAGGACTGGCTCGGTTGTGCGCAGGTGGTCGATCCACACGTTCGTGTCGACGAGGACCCTCATGCGCGCGCACGATTCCTCGGTGCCGCCTCCGCTCCCGGGTCGCTTCCACCGAGTGCGGCAAGTTGTCTCCCGGTCTCAATTCGAACGAGGAGCTCCACGGCGTCTCGGATCAAAGCCGAGCGCTCTGTGATCCCGGTGAGTTCCTCGGCGCGGGCGAGCAGGTCATCATCGAGTGTCACGGTCGTTCTCATGCCAGCCTCCTACTTCGGATGACATCAATCCTAGCATCACTTGATTCGCTCTGCGATGCGCATGTTCTGCGACCGAGACACCACTCCTCTCCCGAGAGCCAAGCCGGGCCGCACCCTCGCGCGCCCCAGCCACTGCCTCGCCAGACTGAAGCAATTCAGGCGACTTCCACCGCCGCAAGTGGAACGATTCCGCTCAGCGTTTCACCCATTGTGTCTTCAGCACGATCGAGCTCATAGCGCATCTGCAGGTTCATCCAGAATCCTGCGGTCGTACCGAAGTAACGGGACAGCCGCATCGCCGTGTCAGCCGTAATTCCCCGCTTCCCGTGGACGATTTCATTGATACGGCGAGGGGGAACACCGATCGCGACGGCAAGCTTGTGCTGCGTAATTCCATACCCCTTGATGAAGTCTTCCATGAGGACTTCGCCCGGGTGAATCGGAGCAAGTTTAGTGGTAGTCAACAATCTCAACCCCTTCTGGACCAGCATCGCCCCACCTGAAGCAGATACGCCACTGATCATTGATTCGGATACTGTACTGCCCCGCCCGATTACCGCGCAGACGCTCGAGCCTGTTGCCCGGAGGAATCCGGAGGTCATCCAGATGACACGCCGCATCAATCTGACGCAACTTGCGCAGCGCGACGCGGATGATGCGTGAGTCAAGGGAAGGAACAGGCTCCCTCGCAAACAACCGCTCGGTCTGGCGATCTCCGAATGACTGGATCACACCAATATAGTATATCGGGTCACGTTATTAACGCAAGCCGTTAAGTTACTCCATTACCAGATCCAACCTTTCCCTTGCGCAGACGAACCCCAACAGCAAAGCCGGACCACGCCCTCGAGCGACCCAGCCACTGCCTCGATCAAGAGAAACTAGACATTGAACCTGAATTCGACCACCTTTCACCCCTGCCACCGCCTCTCTCATGAGTCGTCTCATGAGAGAGGTGCGCACCACTGCCCCGCCGTGGCATCCGCGCATCACTGCTTGTTGGCAGAAGAAGGTTGTGGCGGTCGCTTACGTACGTGTTAGCCTGTATGTATGAGACGTTCGGTTGAGGACGCGGAGAGAACGCGTCTGTCGCTGTGTGAGGCGGCGTTGATGGCCTTCGAAGAGAAGGGGTGGCGGGGGGCAACGTTCGAGGCGATCTCAGAACGGGCGGGGGTAACCCGCGGTGCGCTGCACCACCACTTTCGCGACAAGGCCACGCTCCTGCGCGATGCCCTCGCATGGGGCTGGGGTGAGTATGCCGACCGACTGTTCCCGTCCGAGGTGACCCCGGACGCAGCCACCGGGCTGACCCGCCTGCTGTTGGAGTATGTGCGCTTGTTGAGCACCGATCCGTTGTTCAGGGCGCTGGCATCTTCGACGGTGCTGGTCGCACCGCAGGCGTTCGATGACGCTTCGGAGAAGGGAGCCGGTCTGGATGACTGGCACGCCCGTCTAACCCAGCTGATCGCTGCCGACACTTCCGTGACGACCGCCCTGCCTCCCGCGCAGATCGCGGGCTTGGCGCTCGTCCTGCTTCAGGGGCTCACCGTGACCGCGGTGACTCGACGACAAGACCTTCCGCAATCCCCACACCGTGAAAGCGCGGTCGCCGCGTTGGTTCGGGGGTTGCTCTCCTAGAAAGACCACTCATTTCCATGACAACTCCACACACCGCCCCTGCCGGGGGCACGACCCCGACGCGCGCGCTGGTCGTCTCGTCCGCCGCGCTGTTCACTGACATGCTCGTGCATGGCCTCGCCGTCCCGGTCCTGCCACTTCTGCCCTCCGTCGTTGAAGCGGGGCCGGAGGCAACCGGGATCCTGTTCTCCTCGTACGCGGCGGCGATGATCATCGCAACGCTGTTCGCCGGGCGCATCGTGGACCGGTACGGTCCCCGTACTCCGCTATTGATCGGGCTGGTCGGGCTTGCGGCGGCGACGCTACTGTTCGCCACCGGAGGCCCGTACTGGTTGCTGCTCGTCGCCCGCCTCGCCCAAGGCATCGCGGGCGGCATGTCCTGGGTCGCCACCCTCTCGCTGATCGCGGCTACCACCCCGATGGAAAAGCGCGGCCAATCGATGGGTATCGCACTGTCCACTATCACCCTCGGTGTTCTGATCGGTCCGCCGCTGGCCGGATTCCTGGTCGAGCACTTCGGCACCGCATCTCCGTTTCTGTTCGCTGCCGCCGTCGCACTCGCCGATGGAGTGTTGCGGATCGTGCTCGTGAAGGACTCGCCCCGCGTCACTGATGACACGGCGGGGCCACTCGCGGTACTCAAAGTGCCGGGGTCATTCTCCATCGTTCTCGCCGTCGCGGTCGGCGCGGCCGTCCTTTCTGGCATCGAGCCCGTCTTACCTGTCCATCTCGGCGCGAGCGCGCTGACAGTCGGATTGCTGTTCGGGCTCGCCGCCCTCGCCTCGATCATCGCGAACCCCATCGTCGGGCGCCTGGTGTCCACCGCATCACCGCAGCTGCTCGTCGGTGCCGGCGTCGTGGCGATCGCGGCGGCACTCGTGGTGACCGGGTTCGCCACCGAACTGTGGCAGACCTGCATCGGCATGGTGCTGCTCGGGGTGTCCTCGGCACTGCTGCTGGCCCCGGCCACCACGCTCATCAGCGAACAGGGATACAAGTCCAACCCGCCCACACTGGGCGGGTCGTTCGCGCTCTACAACCTCGCTTACGCCGCAGGGCTCGCGGGCGGCCCCCTCCTCACCGGCATCACCACAGGGCAATGGGGCTTCACCACAGCGATGATCATCACCGCAGCCGTGCTCGCGGTGATCGGCGGGGTATCCCTCGTGCGCCTCCCACGAGCGGCCCGACAAGCAGGATAGCCGCGCTGCCCAGTGATCGGGCGGAACCAGTGTGGCACGTCGTCCGCAGACGGTTCCGCCCGATTGCGGGTTCGCGTGCCCGTCCCGAGAGGTGACAAAACAGTACTCCTGTTAACGAACGGCGGACGCAGGACGAGCGATGCTCGTCCTGATTTGGGTTCCAGTGGCGCACCTCCCTTGCGGGAGGCGTCACCGTGGACGAACACACCTCACCCGCTACCCACGATGCTGCGGGAACGACTGGCTCGACCAGCAGCAGTTTCGAGAGCCCAGAAGGTCTACGCGCCCTACTCATTCGGTTACACGACTCCGGGCCGGGGGCGTGGCGGGGTGACCGTGAAGCCGCTGAACTCATGCGCTACACAGCAACCAAGTACCGGCCGCTCGCCCGTAGGCATGGGGTGGATGCCTGGGCGGTCGCGTCGGCCGCGTTCGAGGTGATGCTCGCCCCTTCGACACGGAACGCAGAGAATCCTTGGGCGGTCGTCACCCGGGCAGTGCAGATCACCTGCCACGCCGAGACTCGCGCCGCCGGGATGCTCACCTCAGCCAGCAAAGTGCGCCACACGGCCAGGATCGTCGGGCTCCATGATGCCGTGCGATTCGCCGAACGAGAGCGCTTGGCCGACTATCACCCAGCGTTCACGCACCACGATGACGGCGAGACGGACGAGAGCGAACATCAGGCGCGGGTCACCGCACTGCTATCTGCCACGGTCGCGCTGTTCGCGTCTGCGGGCTGGGATGCTGCGCTGGTCGCCGAATGCGTGGAGCATGTCGCCTATCGGCTGGCCGATCTATCCTCTCGGCAGCGCGGCGTTGAGGTGCTGCGCCGTGACCACGCGATTCCGGTGTTGCTTGGTCTGCCGCCCCGGTCGTGGTCTGCGCTGTTGCGGATCGTGCTCGGGCACCCCGATCCAAAGCACGCGGGCACCCCGCTGGGTGATGGTGTACTGCTGCGATTACTGAACGGCGAGACGCTGGACACTCTGCGCGGCGACGAGACACTGATGAAGATGATCTGCGCCGCGAACCCCGACGAGCGCGCCGCGTCTTGATTTTGGGGGTGGGGCGCCGCACCTAACGGTATGAGCACCCGCACCGAAACCCCCGCTGTCACCTCCACCGCCGCTGTGCCATCACCTGACGCCACGCTCGGCGCACGGCTCGCCGCCGCCTCGCGGCGCGAGCAGGGCTTCACCACCGTCGTAGATGATCCTGCCGTGCTGACTCGGCTGCGCGGACTGTGCAACGCTCCGCGCCCCATGCGCGCGCCCGTCGCTGAGAAACGCGAAGGCCCCGCCCCCTGAACCGCTCAGGGCTGCGGGGCCGGTCGCGCACCATCCGATCTATGCGCGCCAGACGAACTCGACCCGGCGTGCGAGCACTGCTGCACGGTGCGCGTCGCGGCGCGCATGGAAGTCCTCGGTGCTCTCGTTGCGGCGCTTGGGGACAGCAGTCATCATGTCTGCGGGGTGAGCGTGCACGAGTACCGCTTGCAAGATCAGGCTCGCCGCCTGGTGCTGCCACATCGGGGTACGCCCCTCCCACTCAGCCGCAACCGTGGTCATATCGATGTTGAGCCCTGCGTGCTGCTCGGGCATCGTCGCCGCATGCTCGCGGCGGGTCGCCTCGATCCGCTCCGCGATCCGTGCGCGTTGCCGCACCCACATGGCCTTGTCGATCAGGCCGTCATAGTAATCATCATCAAGCCGCGCCAGACGTTCCCTGTCCGCGTCGAGCGTCGCCGCGAGCCCGACCCTCGCTGCAAGGTCACTGCCAGAAGTTCGGCGCTCCTTGGGATGGAGGGTGATCTGCTCGAACGTCGCCAGCACCGCCTCCTCCACGAGCCTGGAGATTTCGGAGGAGCAGATCGACCGGGTGCAGCCGCCTGGGGTCGGCTGGATGCACTGGTACACGCCACCTCGGTGAATCATCGCTGTGCCACATAGTGAGCAACGAATCAACCCGGAGAACGGGTACATCCGCACCGCCGCACCACTGCCGGGTTGGTGGAAGTTCCGGGCCTTCTTCCTCGCGTCGAGCACATCGGAGACTTGCTGCCAGGTGTCCTCGTCCATGAGCGCAGGCCACGCCGCTTTGACCTGCATTTTCGAGGTCTTCGCGCGGCTCCCGTCGGGGAGGACGGGCCGGTACTCGCGCACGCCCTTGTTGGAGGGGTTGTAGAGCACCATCTTGAGCGTGCGATCCGACCACACGCACACGTGGGTGGTGAGAAGGCCGCTCTCGTTCCAGTCCTTCCGAATGCGATACAGCGAATCACCGGCGAGCACCCGCTGGTACATCTCGACCACAAGCGGTCCTGTCACCGGATCGACAACGAGCGCGCCTGCCTCGGTGCGGTAGCCGAACGGCACCCTGCCGCCGTGCCAGGCTCCCTCGATGGCCTGTTGTTTCGCTGCCCGTGCTACTCGGCGGGCGGTGTCGGCGGAGGACTTGTTCGCCATCGCGACCAGCACCCTGGCCATCGCCACATCAGAGTCCGTGTCCAACCGGAGTGAACCGGTAACGGAGCGGACGGTGAACCCGCCGAGCACCTTCGCGTCGATGAGGTCTTCCAAGTCGCGCGGGTCGCGCACCGCCCGATCCAGGTCGTAGGCGATCATTACCTGCGCTTGCCCGTCGGTGAGGTGTTTCAGCATGGCGCGGAACTGCGGACGGACAACCCGCCGCACACGCTCACCCGACGGGAACGTGATCGTGCGCTGCTTGAACGCCGACGTATCATTCTCTCGGAACACCGCTACGACTTCCCACCCGTGGGCGGCGGCGTAGGCACGGCAGTCGGCCTCCTGCCGATCAACGCCCCGTTCGGTACCCTCGGGATCGTCACTGATCCTGACGTACACCACCGCCCGCAACCGCTCCGTGCTCTGTTGTTTCTGCTCGTCGTGGCCCATGCTTCGGCCCCACCTTCCTACTCGTGTGAGAGGTAGGTGCGTTTACAGAACCTCGGCTATCCGGTTACCTCGATGGTGTCGAGGGCCGCGTTGAAGAATCACTCTGCATATTCCCTCCGCAGCTGATTGACTATCCGGGCTCCTTCGGGCTCCTTGATCGGTGATTCGGAAGCCCGCAGATTCGGCAGAGGTGTCGAAGGTGGCGAGACGGCTGAGTGTGAGCTGCTTCAGTGCTTGGCTCATGAGGTCAGTGCGTGCACGCAGCTCGCCTGCTGCCAAACGGTGGGTGCCGTTGAGGTTGTCACTTCCGATGCCGAAGGTGCGCTGGTTAATCGCGAGCGTGTCGAGCGCACCAAGGTAGTCAGCATTCACGGGCTCATCGAGCAGGAAGAGGAAGATCAGTGCTCGAAGTTCAGCCTCAAACGCGGTATCTAGGAGAGAAGCTGCCATCAGTCGGTCCACCTCAGCTTCTGTTGAGCTGCGAGCTCATGGCAGGAACCCTTGCGTACCCAAACGTCGATCAAGTCGATGACCTGAGCAAGTGGGATCCCCGGTCGAGTTGGACCTGGGTTGCCTGCTCCAATGTCGCAAGCAAGCGTTCAACGGCCGAAGAGTATGCACGTAGCTGGGTGTCGCTGACACCCGCATACATGTTGTCCAACCAAATCTCGAACACCGCTTGGCCATCGTGGAAGCAGTTCCAGGATGTCTCCCTGAGCCACTCCGCGCTGTAGAACGCCTTCCGCTGATCCTGAAAATGCCTCGCGAGACGATCTGGAATGTCGGTCACCGTTACCGGAATTCCATCTTTGAATTGCTGCTCGCAATACGCCTCGAGCAGAGGCGTGACATACGCAAGTTCCTCGTCCTGTACCTCATCGGGCACCTCACATCGTGCGGCTGCCGCGGTGGAGTACTCGCCGAGTCAGATCCGGTTCGTCTACGAATCAAAGTAGGGGTGGCCGGAGTGCTCGATGCGCTGGACTTCCTGCTCCTCTGAGGGTAAAGCTGCGGTCTGTGCGCCGCTGAGCTCAAGGAACGTGTTGTACAGGAGTCGGCCGAGTCCTTCGGCGCAGTTGCCCTTATTGATTGAGGGATCGAGCTGGTGCAGGTTGTCCGCAAGATCAATCAGAGCGGGTTCTTCATACCGGTCTAACACGTTGCCTGCGAAGAAGGTGTCATCCCATCGGCCAGAAATCTCGCTGGCAAGCTGCTTTGGAAGGTTTGCAGAGCCGTTGGCGAACCCTCTCCATGTGCTCACCTTTCGTAGCTGGAGCACGGTCCTTTCACCGGCATCGCCTTTTCCGAGTCGCAGGCCCATGTCAACGAGTCCGGCGGCGAATTGGCCAAGGTTTCGGTCGCCCTTCATCAGTGGGCGCACGACATCGATCACTCGCCTAAAGGGCGTCATCTGAGCCACCAGCACGTCCTCTCCATCACGATCCATCAGCTCCCATCAATTTCCTGCAGGTCTGAAATCTCCGATGCGGGATTGTTGAAGCATCGGATCGGTAGAGCGTAGATCGCCTATGGCAATCATACCGGTCCACTACGCCAACAACGTATTCATCTTCGCGAACGTGAAGGGAACATCGTTGGCGGCAGAGATATGAAGGAGGTGACTCAGTTGGCTAAGCGAAACTCGAACCAGAGACCTTCACCGCCGCAGGCAACAAGACTTGGTATTGCCGATCCATACGAGCGATTCTCACCAACGAGAAGTACAAGGGTGACGCTCTCCTGCAGAAGTCGTATGTCGCTGACTACCTGACGAAACGTCAAGTCATCAACCAAGGCGAAGTGCCCCAGTACTATGTCACCGCCAGCCATGAGGCGATTATCAGTCCCGCAGTGTGGGACTTCGTCCAAGCCGAAATAGCTAAAGGGGCTAGGGATCAGCGAACCCAGCATCGCACCCGGTCCTTCTCATCGACCTTCGAGTGCGGCCAGTGTGGGCACTTCTTCGGCTCGAAAACCTGGCACGCGGGCAGTAAGTACGAAAAGGTCATCTGGCGGTGCGGCCACAAATACGCAGGCCAGGAAAAATGCGCCACCGGGCACATCAGCGATCAACGACTCAAGGAAATGTTCCTGGAGGCCATTCGCCTTCGATTCGGCTCACCGGCCGACACTGGTGTCAACCAGGCCTTTCTCGACGCACTCGACACGCGCGACCTGGAAGTTGAGGCCGCAGGGCTTCTCGCACAGATCAATGAGGTGGCCAAAGAGCTCCAATCGATGATCGCCCACAACGCACGAGTCGCTCAAGACCAGCAAGCCTATGAGAAGACGTTCAACGCAAGCAACGAACAGCACCAGGCTCTGTTAGCTGAACACGCTGCCGTGTTCGCCGAGATCCAGAACAAGCACAACCGGCTGGCCGCCTACCACTACTACAGGCAGGAGACCGCCAGCCTTGATCTTGAATAGTTGGTCTTCAGCCCATACCTCTGCGTAGCTTTGCTCGACAAAGGCACCGTCCACGTTGACGGCAATGTAACCTTTCAGTTCCGCGACGGCAGCGAACAGACAATCGCGACCAGTTCCTAGTGGTCCTAGGACTTTCCTCGCGTCACCCGGGCAGTTAGACACGTAGAATAGAGTCATGAGCTTTCCGGCAACCGTTCTGCGCGTTCTCGTCGCCTCCCCATCCGACGTACCCGATGCCCGAGATGCAGTCGAGGACGCTCTGCACTCATGGAATCGACTCCACGCGACGACTCGGAATGTAGTCTTACTGCCGTGGCGGTGGGAGACCAATTCTGTACCGCTGCTCGGAGGTCACCCTCAGGAGATCATCAACACCCAGGGAGTCGACGGAGCCGACATCGTGGTCGCGCTCTTCGGCAGCCGACTCGGCTCACCAACACCAGACGCAGTGTCGGGAACAGTTGAAGAGATTGAGCGAGCAGTAAACAGCGGGAAACCGGTACACCTTTTTTTCTCAAGAGCCCCACTGCCTCATGACGTCGATACTGCGCAACTCGAGGGTCTCCGAAAATTCAAGAATGAAATCAAGGAGCGGGGACTGCTCGGAGAATTCGATGACATCCGCCAACTGGAGAACCAAGTCTGGGCTGCCGTCGAGCATGACCTCGTCAAAATCGATCTCTCCGTGGTCGAGGTGCGCCATGAGCCGCTCGGCGTCCGCTTCCGCGTCGAGTCAAAGAGCGAGCGATACGAAAAGGAAATTGACAAGCGCGGCAAGATCAAATACGAAACGAAACACTGGTTTGAGGTTACCAATACTGGTGATCTCGCTGCTGAATCGGTGACCTTCGAAGGCCAAGCCGCATCGGGCCTTATGAGACTCCTTGTGGATGATCAGCCAATCACGCTTGAACCTGGGGTCATCTGGAAAGTGCCAGTCTTTCATTCGATGGGCACCGCAGGCACAAAGCTAACCGTTCACTGGGTCGAAGATAATGAAAAACAGTCGAAGACTTTCGACGTCCAATGAAGCGCGAGGTTACGTCGGTGAACCAGTCAGGCGGCTAAATCGTAGTTCGCGCGCGTTTGTATCCGTCGTGGCATGAAAGTTTCGTAGACACGCCCCTGGAAGGGCTGCAGGATCTCGACGATCAGACGCACGATCGAGTATGGGGTGAAGTACTCGCCACCACCCTTTCCTTCCTGGGCGGCGAAGTTGGAGAGAAAACCTTCGTAGATGAGTCCGAAAGCATCGCCGTCAAGCTGAGTAGGCAGTGGGGCAAACAGGCGAAGGATTTCGATAAGAGTAGAGAGTTCGAGCTTCTGGTACCCGCGTAGCAGGATGTCCTTGAGCTCTGGGTTGGTCTCTTCGATGGCTTTGATGGCTGCATCGGTCGCCTCGCCGACGTCCTTACCTTCTGGCAGGTTTACCAGGTAGGACAGGCGAGAATCGTCGGACACATAGAGCACGGACTTCGCCCTGTAGTCCGCGACGTTGGCCAGGCTACGGCTCGTAGCGCCAGCCTCAACCGCAGCACGCACGGATTCAAACAGATTCTCCGCGTAGGCCAAGAAGACGAGGCCCAATACCGGGTCACGGTACTGCACCGGAGTGAGTTCGGAATTGGCGCGCACCTCGTCTGCGACGCTCTACAGCGTCGCGCGAACCTTGGCAAGATCAGTGGCCTTTACTTCTTCCCCCCAGACGTAAGCCCTGTACGGAACTCCACCACGTCCCCGTCTTCCATCACGTAGTCCTTGCCTTCCATGCGGACCTTGCCGGCGGCCTTGGCGGCGGCCATGGAGCCGGCCTCGACCAAGTCATCGTAGGAGACGACCTCGGCCTTGATGAAGCC
>ERZ773009.110-NODE-110-length-56258-cov-16.462822_pt1 | contig 56258 bp, 53 predicted proteins | sample MGYA00580663_ERZ773009 | MGnify/ENA primary metagenome ERZ773009 (study PRJEB29015, sample SAMEA2737969) | human oral metagenome | biome: human oral; feature: human-associated habitat; material: dental | place: China | collected 2026 ... | reverse complement strand
CATACCCGCCTCCGTTAAATTTAGCGCCATTTTAATTAAAAATGCTGAATTTAAGAGAAATTCGTTCTGCCTTAAATTTCAGCTCCGTGTAGCAACGTGCTTGGAGCGCGAAATTTAAAGCGCAGCGCCGAAGCGATCGATCATAGGCTCTTTAGCGCCGCGAGTACGTTTTGTGCGTCTTGCTCGGGCTCTGCGATACGGCTAAAGCGCTTTATCTCCTTGCCGTCTTTAAAAATCAGGGTTTGGCGGTGGTAAAATTTCTTCCCGTCGCCGGTAGTGAAAGTCTCGAGCCGCAGCGGCGCTTCAAGCTCGAATTTTTCGTCGTTTATGAACTCAAACGTAGCGCCCGTAGCGCGCTTAAACTCGCTCGTGCCCGCCTCGCCCATACTGCCTACGGCGATAAGCTCAAAGCCGAGGGCTCTTATTTGTGCAAACGCGCTCTCGTAGGCCTTGCACTGAAGCGTGCAGCCCGTAAGCCCCGCTGCGCCGCGCAACTCTGCGGGCAAAAATTTGCCGCTATCGCCCATTTTCGGGTAGGTAAAAACCACGCAATTTTTCGGTAAATTTATCATCTCTTGCCTTTTGATCGAAATAGGTCGCAAAAATAGCATAAAAAATCTTAAACCCGCTTAACGGATGAAATTTTAATAAAATTTAGCGTAAAATAAGGGGCAAAATTTCGGCAAATCAAATTTGGAGTTAAATTTTGGATATTGACAGGGCGATAGAGGAGCTGGCAAAAAAGCAGCAGCAGTGCAAGATAAAATTTCTAAAACCGCTGATTTTATTGCTATGCATCGCGGTTTTTTCCGTCGGTTGGTTTATCCACGGCTTGATCCAAAACGAATACTCCTCCGCCGTGCTGATGTCCGCGATGATCCCGATAATTGCGGTAAGCTGCGTATGGGGGATTTTTGATGATTCCATCGCCAAATGGGAGTACAACGCCTTTTACAAAGACGCCTTCATCCGCGCCATCATTTCAGATATCGATCCCACCTTTAGATACGAGCCGCAAAGCGGCATAGACGAAGAAGAGTTCCGCAAAACAGGCATCTATCCGAACAATGAATTCGTAGCCGAGGATCAGATAGACGGCGTGTATAAAGGGGTGAAATTTAGCCTAAGCGAAGCGATAAAAATCTATGAAACGCGCGAGTCTATGGAGCTTGTAAGGCTATCTCAAAGGGCTAAAAGCGATCTTTCCGCAACTTTTTTGCTGTCGGCGATCGCGCTTTGGAACGCTTGGAGGCTCGGCGAATACGTGCAGGCCTTTAGCGGCTCGGTTTTGGTGTGCGAGTTTTATAAGAAATTTAAGGGGCGGACCATCATCGCGGACCGCTCGCCAGGCACAAAATTTTTAGGCGATCAGGAGCTGATGGACGACGTGATTTTCGGCGAGGAATTTCGCGTGTTCGCAAGCGATAAGATCGAGGCGCGGTATCTTTTGACGCCTAGCTTTATGGAGCGTCTCGGGGCTTTGAAGCTTAAGCTTGCGCCCAAGATCGCTCTTAGCGCGGCGTTTATGGACAGAAAATTTTATCTATTTTTAAACGGCGCGAAAAACCGCTTCGAAGCTGCGCTGTTTTCGCCGCGCACTACGCTAAAAGATGCCGAGCGGATAAAGGCTGAAGTTTTGCAGCTTCTTGGTATCATTGACGAGCTGCGTTTGAATGAAGGATTTTTTGGCGGCGCAAGCGAGAGCGGCGAGTCCGCAAATAGCGTGCCACTCGGCGGCGAAGAGCTGCAGAGATTGCGCGATAAAGGCTTGAGCTCGCGCGATCGCTGATTTGAATTTTAAAACGCCATCTCGCGGTTTAAAATTTAACGCTTTTCGTAAAATTTTAATCTCATCGCCCGCGTCTTTAAATTTAGCGCTTTTTAGAATTTGGCGTTTCTTGAAATTTGGCGTCTCTTGGAATTTAACGTGGCGCAAGCGAGTAAATTTTACCGCTTGCGGGTATCGGCTTGAAATTTTAAAATTTGATCTCGCGCACGGCAAGATATGCGATGAAATTTTACTCGTTGTTTCCCGCGATCGTTTCGATTAGTTTGCGTTTGTTGCGGCGGTTGTAGAGCACCGACGAAAGGAGCGATAGCGCGATGAATAAGATCCCCACGGTGCCCGTTATGATCTCGCTTACTTCAAATTTCAGCTTGGCAAACATTATAAACGCCAAACACGCGATGGCGTAGTGCGCGCCGTGCTCCAGATACGCGAAGTGCGACAGCGTGCCGCGAGCGATGAGATACAGCGTGATGGAGCGCACGAACATCGCGCCCGCGCCGAGGCCTAGCATGATGATGAAGATATTATCGCTTAGTGCAAACGCCCCGATCACGCCGTCAAAGCTAAAGCTCGCGTCCAGGGTTTCTAAGTATAAAAAGCCCGCAAGGCCGTTTTTTACGCCGTCCGTGCCGAAAAGTCGGTCGAAGCAGGAGATGAGCAGATAGAGCAGGATCGCGCCGAAATACGCTGCGCCGAGCGTCGCCGAACCCGTTTTAGCAAGCAGCGCAAGCCCCGCGGCTAGAGCGATCAGCGTGGGCGCGTTTGGAATGCGCTTTAAAAATCGCACGAGCCCGTTATTTTCGATTATGCCCAGCCAGTGTAGCTCGCGCTGCGCATCGAAGAAAAAATCGCAAAAGACCATCAGCAAAAACGCGCCGCCGAAAACGTAAATTTGCGCTTCGTTCTCGCTTAAAATTTCATGGTAGCGGTGCGGCTGCTTAAGCGCCAGCACGAGGGTTTCCCAAAGACCCAGATGCGCGCTTGCGGCAACGATTAGCACGGGGAATAAAAACCTCATGCCAAAAACCGCGATCGGAATGCCCCAGAGGATAAATCTGCTCTGCCACACCGGCGCCATATCTTTTAGCATTTTGGCATTGACTACGGCGTTGTCGAAGCTGAGGCTGATTTCGAGCACGCATAAAAGCGCGCAGATATAAGCGGCACCAGCACCGCCGATATAAAATGCGATAGCAAGCGCGATTAGGCTTACTACAAAAGAGGAGTAAAAATATTTCATCGCTGTCCTAGCCGATTTTTTGCGCGATTTTAGCAAAATTTAGCCCTAAATTCTATATAATTGCAAAAATTCCAAAAAAGGCAAAAGATGCTTACCAATCCCGTATTTATCAGTATCTGTGTGATGTGCGCGCTATGCTTGCTGAGGTGCAACGTAATGCTTGCGATCCTAATCGGCACGATCTGCGCCGTGCTCTCAAGCAAGATCCCGCTGGGAGACGCCATAAATTTATTCATAAACGGCAACCCTGAAAACGCCGGCAGCCTCGGCATGGGCGGAAATTTAGAAACCGCGCTTTCGTATCTGCTGCTAGGCGTCATCGCAAGCGCGATCTCAAAGACCAACCTAACGGCGATCTTGGTGCGCGCGGTGGCAAATTTAATCAGCGACAAAAAATACGTCTTTATCTTTTCGATCGCCTTTTTTGCGTGCTTCTCGCAAAATTTAATCCCCGTGCATATCGCCTTTATCCCGATTTTGATCCCGCCGTTAGTCAAGATCATGAACTCGCTAAAGATCGACCGCCGCGCGGTAGCGTGCGCGCTGACGTTCGGCTTGCAGACGCCGTATATGGCGCTGCCGCTGGGATTTGGACTTATCTTTATGGGGCTAATTGAAAAAAATATGAACGCAAACGGCATCGCGGTAAGCCTAAGCGACATATCGAGCGTGATGTGGCTAAGCGCCGTGCCGATGCTCGTGGGCCTCATCCTAGCCGTGGTCTACTACCGCAAGCCGAGGGAGTATGCCGAAACTAAAGAGAGCCTGGATGCGCATTTTAGCGAGCTTAAGATGGGTATGCGCGAATGGGGCGCTCTAGCAGGCATCGCGGTGTGCTTCGCGGTGCAAATTTGGATCAAATCGCTTCCGTTTGCCGCGCTTAGCGGAATTTTAGTAATGCTTGCGAGCAAAGGCATCGAGTGGAAGAAGCTCGATAGCGTATTTGACGAAGGCGTGCATATGATGGGCTACATCGCGTTTTTGATGCTGATCGCCGCAGGATATGGCACGATCTTAAAAGAAACCGGCGGGGTGAATGAGCTGGTGCACGTAGCGAGCACTTTAAGCGGCGGTAAGCTCGGCGGTGCGCTGCTGATGATCGGCATCGGACTGCTCGTGACGATGGGCATAGGCTCGAGCTTCGGCACAATCCCTATCATCGCTACGATTTATTGTCCGCTAGCCGCGCAGTTGGGCTTTAGCACTGCAGCGACGATCTTTATCATCGGCGTGGCCGCGGGTATCGGCGATGCGGGCTCGCCTGCGAGCGATAGCACGCTTGGGCCTACTGCGGGGCTGAATATCGACGGCGGGCATAGCCACATCTGGGATACCTGCGTGCCGACCTTTATTTTCTTTAATATCCCGCTAATTATATTTGGCATAATCTTTTCGATGATGCTTTGAAATTTTATAAAATTTAGCCGCGCGGCGGTGCCCGTGAATTTATAAATTTACGGACGCGTCCATTTTTAAATTTAGCTGCGCGGCTTTGTTTTTAAATTTGACCGCGCGATTTTGCCAAAATTTATCTGCGATACTCGCGCGGTTTGCTTAAATTTAGCCGCTTTAAATTTAACCGCTCGCGGCGTGTTGATGAAAATCATTGCTAAAATTTGAAATTTCGCATAAAATGGGCGAAATTTCAAAGCAAGGAGCGGCGGTGGAGCAAATTTATCCTTACGTGCAGATCGTCCATCTCATCTGCGCCATTATCTTTTTGGGCTACATATTTTTTGACGTCGTGATTTTTTCGCGGCTTAAAAGCGTGCTGGGCGCGGATTTTGAGCGCGTTAAAAAGGCGGTCGGCTCGCGCGCGATTAAGATCATGCCGGTTTGCCTTTTTACGCTGATAATTACCGGCGGAATGATGATGAGCCGCTGGGTCGGGAGCGCTAACGGCGGGTATTTCGGCACGCCGCTTCAAAAAATCTTTATGCTAAAAGTCACGCTCGCGCTCATCATCGCCGTGTGCGTAGCGATAAATTTAAGTTGCCGCGCGATGGGAAGGCCCGCGCCTGAGTTTTTGCGAGCGAACATCCACAAAATCGCTTTTGTATTCGGCTTCATCATCGTGCTTTGCGCTAAGCTGATGTTCGTAGTATGATTTATGGCGCAAAATTTAGCGCTGGCGGCACACTTTTATCGCGAAATTCTGCAGCGTGGCAAAGATTTAATTTCGCTTGCTTTTGAATTTTGTCGTTTGCTAAAAATTTTAAATTCCACGTATGTCTGCGCTAAAGCGCGAAATTTTAAAATTCCATTCCTTTCTCGTGCTGTTTTGTCAAATGCAACCTGCAAGATTTGATCTTATAAAATTTTAAAATTTCATCGCGAGTTTTAAAGCGCTCATAAAATTTCTCACCCAATTCTGCAGCTTTAAAATTTTGTAAAATTCTGTGGCTTTAAAATTTTGCAAAATTTTAAAAATTTTAAATTATATCGCTAGGATGCGGATGAGAATTCTAAAAAACCCGCGCAAAATCGAAGCAAACAATGAAAAAGCGAATTTATTTGGCGACTTTACTTACTATTTAATAATCATTAAAGATATAAAAAGCTAAAATTGCTTTTCGCCTGCGGGCGAATTTAATGTCTGCTTGCCGTTCGGGCGGGATTTTGAGGTTTTCCGTAGCCGTGGTAATGGTTTTGAAATTATTTATGAGAAAGGAAAAGGATGAAGAAATTTCTCTTAAGTCTGCTTGTCGCAGCTTTGGCTAGTAGCGCGCTTTGCGCAAGATCGCTCTCCGAGATCAAAAGTAGCGGAGTGCTTAGAATAGGCGTTTATGACGCGCAGCCACCGTTTAGCAAGATAGAAGACGGCGTGCATCAGGGCTTTGAGGTCGATATGGCAAATGCTATCGCTAAAGATATGCTTCCATCGGGCGGAAAGGTGGAGTTTACCTCCGTGCTTGCAAATCAGCGTATAAAATTCCTACAAGAAGATAAGGTGGATGCGGTTATCGCAACTCTTACCGTAACTCCGGAGCGCGAGAAGCAGATCGATTTTACGACCCCGTATTTTAGCGTCAATATAGGCATTTTGACCCGCATCGAAGATAAGATTAAATCCTTAAACGATTTGCAAGATAAAACTATTTTAGTTCTTAGCGGCGGTACTGCAGAAACATACTTTGAAAAGCAAGGCTATAATATCGCCAGATGTGATAACGCAAACGCTTGCTACAAGGCGCTAAAAGCTGGACAGGGCGACGGGTATGCCGATGATAACCTGGTCGTGCTGGCTTATCCGGTATTAGATAAAAAGGTTGAAGTAAATATCAAGAATTTAGGCACTTCGGATTTCTTAGCCATCGGCGTGAAAAAGGGCAATTCGGAGCTTTTGGATTTTCTAAACGGCGAGCTAATCAAGCTAAGCAAAGAGGGCTTTTTCAAAAATTCGTTCGATAATTTCATCGAGCCTTACTACAAAGGAACTGCAGAGAAAAAGTATTTCTTGCTAGACGATCTTTATAGCTTGCTGTAATTTTAAAAAGGGGGACACTATGAAAAAGATAATCCTAGCATTGGTGCTGGCTGTGTGCTCGCTTCTTAGCAACACTTTGACTCAAATCAAAGAAAAAGGGGTTATTCGCATCGGTATAGATGGCTCGTCTCCGCCGTTTAGCGTCGCTAAAGCCGGCGAATATAGCGGCTTTGAGATACTCTTAATCGAAGGGCTTGTTAAAGAAATTTTCGGCGATAAAGGCGGCAAGATAGAATATGTCGTAACGGTAGGCGATGATCGTATAAAAGCGGTACAGGATAACAGAGTCGATTTAGATATCGCGCTAATCTCGGTTACGAAAGAGCGCGAGAAGCTGGTAGATTTCTCCGATCCATACTTTAGCGTAAATATCGGCGTGCTAACTCGTAGCGACGATAATATCAGAAAGGTCTCCGATCTAAACGGAAAGACTATACTGGCGCAGCCCGGCACTACTGTGTTTGATTACTTTACGAAACAGGGCTATAACGTAGTACCGTGTGCGAGCGCGAATGAATGCTTTAATGACCTAAAATCGGGCAAGGGCGACGGATACGGCGATGATAATCTACTTGTATTTGCTTACGCTGTAGTCGACCGCAAAGTCGAAGTAAATATCAAGAATTTAGGCTCGACGGACTTCCTGGCCATCGCGGTGCAAAAGGGCAATACCGAGCTGCTTAACGCGGTAAATGCGGGACTAATTGAGCTAAGTAAAAAGGGTTTTTTTACAAAAATTTTTGATGAGAGTATTGAGCCTTTTTATAAAGGAACCATTGATAAAAAGTATTTCTTGCTGGACGATCTTTACAGCTTGTTTTGATTTAAAGCGGCGATGGATGGAATTCTATTCGCTGGCAAATTTTAGTAAAATTTAAAGGAATTTTATGAAAAAGATTATATTTGCGTTGTTAATCGCTTCGTGTTCGTTATTTGCTAACTCTTTAGCGCAGATCAAAGAAAAAGGGCTCATTCGTATCGGAATAGATGGCTCACTGCCGCCGCTTAGCGTCTCCGAGGACGGCAAATACAGCGGTTTTGAAATTTCGCTTATCGAAGAGCTCGTGAAAGAAATTTTCGGCGATAAGGGCGGCAAAATCGAATATGTTGTAACTCTAGGCAACGACCGTATCACAGCCGTGCAAGATAACAAGGTCGATTTGGATATCGCAGCCATCACGGTTACGAAAGAGCGCGAGAAGCTAGTGGATTTTTCAAACCCCTACTTTAGCGTAAATATCGGCGTGCTAACCCGCACCGATGATAATATAAAAACCGTAGACGATTTACAAGATAAAGAAATTTTAGCAGAGCCCGGCACTACGGCTTTTGATTATTTTAATAAGGAAGGCTTTAAGGTTATCTCATGCGCTAGTTCGAGCGAATGCTTCCGCGCATTAAAATCCGGTCGCGGCAGCGGCTATGCGGACGATAATATGGTAGTTTTGGGCTATTCGGTCGTAGATCGCAAAGTAGAGGTAAATATAAAGAATTTAGGCACGACGGACTTTTTAGCTATCGCGGTGCAAAAAGGTAACGACGACTTGCTAAACGCTCTAAACGACGGGCTTGTCAAGCTCAGCAAAAATGGCTTTTTCAAGAAAATTTTTAACGACAGCATCGATCCTTTTTACAAGGGAAAGGCTGAGAAAAAATATTTCTTGTTAGATGATCTTTATAAAATGTTTTAATTTAAAGGACGAAATATGAAAAAAATTCTACTAAGTATTTTGCTGGGTGCTGGCGCGCTTTGCGCTAACTCATTAGCAGATATCAAGCAAGCAGGCGAAATTCGCATAGGTTTGCAAGATTCCCAGCCTCCGTTTAGCTTCGATGATAACGGCACACTAAAGGGCTTTGAGGTTGACTTGGCAAATGAGCTAGTCAAAAATCTATTCGGCAATAAAAAGATCAAAATCGACTTTATCTCCGTAGCATCTAAAGATCGCGTTCCTTCACTGGAGCAAAACAAAGTAGATCTCATCATATCCAAGCTTACCGTCACAAAAGATCGCGTTCAGAAAGTCGATTTTTCTTACCCGTATTATTCAGTGCAAATTGGCGTGCTAAGCCGCAAGGATGATAATATTTCAAGAATCGATCAGATCGCGCATAAAAAAATTCTAAGCGTTAAAGGCACAACTGCCGAGGAGCACTTTAAAAACGCGGGTTACGAGATTGCGACATGTGCCGACGCGAATGAGTGCGTCGCCAGACTAAAGGCTGGCGAGGGCATAGGCTTTGCCGACGATAATACGGTCGTACTCGGATACGCTAGAAACGATGCCGCGCTTGATGCAAAAATCATCAACCTTGGCAAGGTAGATTATATCGCCGTTGCCCTATCTAAGGGCAATACCGAGCTGCTTGATGCAGTTAATAGCAGCCTGGTAAAAATGTATAAAGCAAAATTTTTTCACAAGGCTTTTGACGAGGATATCAAGCCATACTACGGCGGCAAGATCGATAAAAAGCACTTCACGCTCGATGAGGTTTATAGCCTGTTTTAAATTTAGACGCATTTAAAATTTTAAGGCGTCCTTTGTCGTCCGAACATACGCGCAGCTGCGATATTTGATCGCAGCTTGCTTTGTCGCCAAGGCTTCGGCGGCAATTTATAATTTAAATTCCGTATTTTTACGGATCCCGGTTGCGATATAAAATTTTATGATGTTTTGATATGCGGTTGTGAAAGGGCGCGACTTATAAAAGATAGCCGGTCGCAAGAAATTCTAATCCGAGTAGTAAAATTTTATATCCTTTTTCAGTTGCGTCGGCAGCACGTTAAATTTAGTCCTAAAAATTTTAGAAAAATGCGATAAATTATTATATCCGACCATTTTAGCAGCTTCGTTTACGCTGATTTGATCTAGACTCAATAGCTCTTTTGCAATCTCAAGCCGCTCATTTGTCAGCATTGCATAAACGCTCGTGCCGAAATATGCTTTAAAATCCTTTTTTAGTGCAAATTCGTTCGTGGCACAAAGATGAGCGAGCTCCTTAATGCTAGGTGGATTTTGCATATTTTCGAGTAATATTTTCTTTGCTTTTTGAACTGTTTTTATGCGATTTTCATCAAGGCTAAGCGCATTTTCGGGCTCATTAAATTTATGAAAACTTCTATAAAGCATCTCTAAAATTTTACTTTCCATAAAAATTTCGCGTATTTTGCCGTCGTATATCGCGGCATTTTCGAGCTCTTTGAGAATAATATTTTGCACGGCGCTTGTTTTAAATTTCTTCATGCAAACGGCTTGATCTAAATTCAAATTTTTTAAAATTCCCAGCTCATTTGCAAAAGCGGTGCTAAGCGCTATGCAGGAGCTTTTATAGTGTTTATTTTCAAGCTCGTGAACGCCACGCAATTTGCTTTGCATAGTTCCGAGCCAAAACTCACCTTTATTCAAGACGAATTGATCTTTATCCGATCTGAAGCAGATAGGATTTTCGCCAGTATTGAAAAATAAAAATGAATAGCGGCTGCCCCGTTCGTGGCGATGCAAAAGGAAATCTCTGCAAATTATATCACTGCTATAATATCCTATCTCTCCGCCCGTATAAAAAGAGCTAAAGCCGAATTTTATACTTTCGCTTTCAAGCTCGGTTTTGTTATACCCACATTGCTTAGACGGCTCAATGTCGTTAGATATTTTTTGCAAAAAATCGTCTAAACTTATCTCCTTGCTCATCTTATCCCTTTAGCGTTTAAAATAATCCCTCTGCCGTTTAGTATTTCTTGATAATGCATATCTTATTATAGTAAAATGAGTTTAAATTTTAATAAGAAAAGGGGCGTTTGTGCGCACAATATATAAATTATCGCTGATCGCTGCTATAGCGACAGCCGGAATATCGAGCGAGATAGAAAAACAGGACAAAAGCGTAAATTTGGGTGAAATTACCGTAGTCAGTGCTACGGGCTATCGGCAAAATATTCAAGACGCACCCGCTTCTATCTCCGTTCTTACGCAAAAAGAGATACGAAAGCGCAACTACCAAGATGTCTCCGCAATGGTAGAGGATTTGCCGAGTGCCTTTACCGCAACGCTAGGCGCTGCATCGAGAAAAGGCATAAGCCTAAGAGGCCTATCTCAAAAATATACGAAAATTTTAATCGACGGCAAACCTGCGACTAGCGATAGTGCTTATAAAGGATTAAGAAGTATCGGCAGCAGCCAGAATTTCTTGCCTCCCGCAAATGCGATAGAGCGCATAGAGGTCATCCGCGGTCCTATGAGCTCGCTTTACGGCAGCGACGCTATGGGCGGGGTAATAAATATCATCACCAAGGGCTTTTCAAATGAGCCTAGCGGCAATGTAAACGGATACTATACTTTTGCTAAAAAATCGCAAATAAAAGGTGATTATCAAACAGGTTTTTATCTAAACGGGGCTATCGTCCCGGACGTGCTAGGTATCGCACTTTACGGCAGATTTTTTGAAAAGATAGAGGACAAAGAGCCTTATGCGAATAGAAATAATGAAGAGACGAATATAGGCGCAAAACTGATGTATAACGTAACGCAAAATGATGAGGTAACGCTTGATTATCGTAAAGTAAATAATAAATTTAGGCGTACATACGGGCGTACGCGAACAACCTCGGGAGGCAATAACGATATTGCGAAAGAGGATATGAAAGGCTACACTGCAAGCCTGTCTCACCAGGGAAAATACGATAAGTTTATGATAGATAGCTACGCAAATTACGATAGCATGAAAGAAAGCGGCGCCCAGGATCTGCGTCTTAGAACGACTACGCTAAATTCTAAAGGCTCATATTTTTTCGATTCAAATGCTTTGAGTTTGGGCGTGCAATACCGAAGCGAGAGATTAAACGAAGCCGCTACTACCGCAGATGAGGCAAATGTCAAAAGATGGGATTATTCGATCTACGGCGAGGATGATTTTTATCTAACTGATGATTTAACACTAACCGGCGGAATCAGATATAACCGCGATAAAGACTACGGCGGCCATATATCGCCGCGCGCTTATGCCGTTTATCGTTTAAACGAAAGTTTTTCTATTAAAGGTGGCATTTCGACGGGATATTCAACTCCGGATATTAAGCAGCGTAGCGAGGGCCTTGCCCTGCCATTTGCAGGAGGCCAGGGAGCGCAGATAGGCAGAAGCTCTCTAAAGCCTGAAAGCAGCATAAGCTACGAAGGCGGGTTTTCTTACGACGATAACGATAAATTTAACTTTAGCGCTACTGCGTTTTATACCAAAATCAAAGATGGAATTTCTACGAAATTAATTTGCCGTCCAAGACCGGGAAATCCTTGCGTGCATAACGGCAAAACTTACAGGCGCGGTATTTGGGATACTATAAATATTGGAGAAGCTGAGGTTAGGGGTCTAGAGCTAAGTAGCGATTATCAAATTTTAGATAATTTGAAGCTGCATGCAAACTACGCCTATACGAAATCCGAGCAAAAAACGGGTAGCGAGAAGGGTAAAACCTTAAATAATTTTCCAATCCATTCGGTAAAGCTAGGATTTGATTACGACGTAAGCTCCAAGCTAAACTTATGGTCGCAAATAAATTATTATAGTAGGACGCGCGATAGCCTAAGCTACGATGAGGATATCCGCTCATACACGCTTTTTGATCTGGGCACGAGCTATAAAGTCACAAAAGACGCAAGTTTAAATTTTACGCTTTATAACATATTCAACGAATTCGTACTAACGCGCTCGGGAAATTATCAAATGATGGTTGTAGACGGGATGAAGGCGCAGGTTGGATTTAACGTGAATTTTTAAATTCGCGACGCATAAATTTCGTCCGCGGATTTAAAATTTAAGGAAATTAATGGCGATTCTAAAAAGGAAAAAATTTTGGTTCAACGTCCATCTTGTTTTGACGCTTATATGCTGTGTGCCGATCTTAATCATAGCCCTTAGCGGCGCTATTATCTCGTATCATGATGAGATTATAGATGCGTTAAATCAAAGCAAATCTTTCGTGAGCCCGAGCGAAAAAGACGCTCTTAAGCCCGCCAAAATTTTAAATATTTTCAGAAAAGCCAAGCCCGGTTTTACGCTTAGTTATTATAGAATTCCTCAAAACAAAAACGAAGCGATTAGGCTTTCCGGTACAGATTCTGGCGGTGAGTTTAAATCATATTTTATAGATCCTTATAGCGGTGAAATTACTTCGGAAAACATAGGCGATAAGTTTATCGGCGTAATGCTAAACCTACATACCAATCTGGGATTTGGGTTAAGCAAAAACGAAACTCTGCGGCTAATAGGCAAAAATATCGTAGCGCTTAGCACAATTATGTTTATTTTAGTCTTAATTTCAGGCGTGGTGATCTATTATCCTAGCTTTAGAGGAAAGATTTTACGCGCATTTAGGATAAATTTTAAAGCGAGAGGTTACGCGTTTTTATATAGCTTGCACGGCGCAGTCGGAGTTTTGCTGCTGCCCGTTTTACTTACGATAAGCGCTAGCGGGCTTTATTGGTCGTATGATTGGATAGCCAAAATCACCAACAGAGCGCTAGGGGAAAAGGAAATTTTTAGAAAAACGAGCTTTACCGAAGTGCGAGGATTTTCGCTTGAGGATGAAGATAAAATTTTAAATTTTCAGACGGCATTTGATATTTTTAAGCGTGAACGCGGTGAAAACTACGAATTCTTCAATATTATCGCTCAAAAAGATGGAGAAAATTTTATGATCTTTTATTTCGATAAAGGCGAAAAGAGCGAAGAGCATATGAATACGATGAGTATAAACGTTAAAAAGGGCATCTTGCGGCATGCTCGCTATGACGATGCGAAAAGCACCATGCCGCGCCCTTTTGCTATACATAAAGCCGTTTTGAGCGTGCATTCGGGCTATATCTTCGGCGAGGCAGGTAAGTTCTTATTTTGCGTAGCGGCGATTTTAGTGTTATTTTTTATAGTTACAGGATTTTGGATGAGCATAAAAAGAATTTGCAAGAAAAGATAAATCCATGAATTCAAAGCGGAGAAATAGCTTATTCGCGGCGTAAATTTAAAATTTTACCCGAAACGGTATCGCTTCTTTTCAGCTAATAAAATTTATATGCGGTGCTTGAAATACTATGTGCAGAGTCTTTGTGAGCCTTGCGCCGCATCTTGATTTTTAAATTTACTTCGGCGTTTTAACTGCATTCATTTGCCGTTCATAAAATCCCTAATATTTTGCGCGATCATCTTTATCAGCCGTTTGCGGGCCTCTATGCTCGCCCATGCGATGTGAGGCGTGATGATGACGTTACGGCGATTTTTCACGCGCAGCAGCGGATGATCCGCCCTCATCGGCTCTGTTTGCAGCACGTCAAGCGCCGTGCGCAGGCCTCGCTCGTCCACGGCGCGAGCTAGCGCGTCCTCGTCCACGATGCCGCCGCGGCCGAAATTCATCAAGATCGCCCCCTCTTTCATCTTCGCAAGCTCCGCCTCGCCGATCAATCCCGCCGTTTTTGGATTTAGTGGGGCGTGGATCGAGATGATGTCGCATGCCCTCAAAAGCGCGTCCAGGCTCACTCTGGCGAACTCGCCGTTGTCGTTCGCGCCGCTAGTGGAGTAGTATCTCACGTTCGCGCCGAACGCGGCGGCGATGCGGGCGACCTTTGCGCCGATCTGTCCAAGCCCGATGACGCCGAATTCTTTGCCGTAAATTTCGCTGATGGGCGCGTCAATGTGGGTAAAAATTTCGCTCTCGCACCATTTGCCGCTGCTGCCGTAGTCTGCGTAGTATCCGAGCGCATTGGTTAGTGCAAACAGCGACGCGAAGGTCTGCTGCACGACGCTGTTCGTCGAATAGCCCGCCACGTTTTTCACCGCGATGCCGCGAGCCTGCGCGGCCTGCATATCGATGTTATTCGTGCCAGTGGCGCTAACGCAGATCAGCTTAAGCGCGGTTTGCGCCATGATCTCGTCCGTGATTAGGACTTTGTTGGTGATGACGACATCGGCGCCGGCTAGGCGCTGCGCGGTTTGCGCGGGCTCGGTCATCTCGTAGCTTTCAAACTCGCCCAAGCTCGCGATCTCGCTAAGATCGGCATCGCTTCCCAGCGTCGCGGCATCCAAACATACGATTTTCATATTTTCCCCTTTGCGTTTTAAAATTTTAAGTCGTAGTAGCGCGGCTAAATTTAGCCGTTAAATTCCGCCACGCGGTCGGAGCGCAGTGCTTAAACGGCAAATTTTAGCCTGCGAAATTTAGCTATTGCGGAAATTTCTCACAAAATTTTACTATCGCGAATTCTGCCCTCGCGAACTTTAATGCTTGTAGCGCGCGGAGCGTTAAATTTTAAAATTCTAACTCGCATCGAAATAAGCGGTAAATTTTACCGCCGCTGAAACCTGCGTCTAAATTTGAAATCCTAATTTACGCCGAAGCGAGAGATAAATTTAATCGCTGCTGCCGCTCGCATTTAAATTTTAAAATTTAGCTCGCGCGAATCTTACTCTGCACGAAATTTCAACTTACGCAAATTTAACCTGCACGAAATTTATCCGCGCAGAATTTTGGTCGTGCCGCTACGTTAAATTTCGCCGTAGCTTCCTAGCGTTAAATTTCACCGCCGCTCGGCGATAAAATTTACCGCCGCGAGAACCTTGTTGCCAAAGTTATCGCCAAAATGCTCCGTCCTAAAATTTCTCAAATTTTTAAAATTTGCTGCGCCGCTACTTCGCGTCCTCGATGTAGTGCCCCACAAATTTTGAGAGATTATCAAGTATCTCGCCGCCCTTGCGGAAGCCCAGCGCGCAGCCTTCGTAGGCGAAAAACACCCCCGCTTGGTAGCTCTGGGCGCGCTCGTCTTTGTTTAGCTCGTAAAATTCCTGATATAAAAATTTCTGATTTTCGTATTCTCCGCCGTTTTCCTCTATCTTTCTGCCGTCCGCGTCGAAAATCGCCACATTCGCCCCCTCGCGCGCCAAAAACGGCTTTTTGATCATCTTCTTACCGATGATCGGCGAAAAGGAGCTTTGTAGCAGCAGCGGGTGGTTCGGATAGAGATCCCACAGGATTTTCATAATCCCCTTGCTTTGAAAAAGCAGCGTGTATGCGGGGTTTAGGATGATCGCCTTTTGATTTTGCACGATGTTTTTTAAGATGAGCGCAAGCTCGCCCTCCTCGATCGCGATCGCCTCCCAAGGGATCAGCTTGAACCAATACTCGTAGTTTTCGCCGTCAAAAAACACGCCCTCTTCGTCGTTAAATTCCACCTCGTCCACGTAAGCAAAGCGCGTCTTAAAGCCCGCATCCTCCGCGGTCTGCTGCAAAAGCTTCGTCGTCTTTTCGTCCTCGACGTTGCCCGCAACGCTGCTAAATAAAATTTTCCACCCTTCGTAAAATTTAGAAAAATCCTCAAGCTCGCCGTCAAGCACCACGAGGCGCTTGAAATTATCGCGCAGCGCGTCGTAGAGGTCGTTGAACTGGCTCGCCTCGTCCATGCCGTTTTCTTTGAGCATCGCCCACTGGATGATCGCCGTCTCAAACACCGCCGTGGGCGTGTCAGCGTTAAATTCTATCAGCTTGATCGGCTTGCCGTCCAGCCCGCCCGCGAAATCGAAGCGCCCGTATAGGTGCCAGTGCACCTCGTTTTCCCAGCTTTGTTTGATTAGATCGACGAGGTTGAAGGGGATGCCGAGCTCGTGGAAGAGGTTATTGTCGATGACGTGCTGCGCGGCTGCGATAAACATCTCGTATAGCTCGTTCGCCGCTTCGTAATACGCATCCGCCTCAGCAGCGCTCACGCGCACGATCTCGTCGCTGACGTAAGGGGTCTCGTCGGCGTCCGTGTGCCAGTAAAAGCCGAGCTTTTCGAGATATTCGTTGCTTAACGGCGTTATCTTTTTTAGTTGCATAGATTTTCCTTTTTATGTAAATTTTAAAATTCCGCCCGCAGCGTAAAACAAACATAGCGCTAGTCGCTGCCGGCGTATCTTGCGAGCGCAGCGAAGCAGAATAAAACGCGAGCTACGAGCTCGCACCTCTAAGCGCGCCGGTTAATCAGAGCTCGGCGGGCGAGCGGTGCATTGCTACGCCGCAGAGCGGCGCCTCTTTTGCAAGAAATAGATCCTTGCAAGTAGCTCCTCCTCGGCTTCCTCAACAACTACGGTACGACTTAATCGCGCGATGCTGCGACCTGGATTTCGCTCAGGTAAAATTTACTCACTTTAGCACCGCTAGGCGATATAAAATTTGCCGTAAGAAGCGCTGCGATACGAAATCCGATTGCGGATGCGGTGATTAAAACTCTCGTCGCAGCACGGCCTCGCTCGCCTTAACGTCGCGTCGCAATATAAAATTTTATCGCACGACGCTGCCTTTCATATCAAAATTTCGCCGCGCGGCAACACCTCAGTAAAAAATGCGATCCGATACGCTCGGCAGCGGGCGCGAATTCCGCCTTATCATGACGTCGCCGCGGCAATAATTACAATGCTATACGCATAGTGACGCGTAATTTTATCTTGACGCAACCTCGCCGCGTAAGGATTACAAATCACTACGCGCACCGTAGAATTTTTTCTAGCGACAACGCATCCGAAGAACATTGCCCCCGAGCGATACGGAATTTCGTCGTATCAAATTTCACCAAAGACGTGCAACACGGAGCGCGCTTTCGTTTTAGCTAAAATTCTGCTGCGATGGAATTTTGCTCGCTTTCAAGCGTCGGATGTTAAAATTTAAACTCGCCGCGTAAAGTCGCCGCATATTTCAAAGCGCGCTTAGCCGCCGAAAAATCCGCCGCTCTTGCCGCTCTTGCTTCCGCCGAAAAATCCGCTCTTGCCGCTTCGCGCTTTGGCGTTTTGCTGCTTTGCTTGATTGAAGCTATCGACGCTTCTAGAATATGCGCTCGGGCTTTTGTAGGCGGTTTGGCGCTGACTTTGGTAGGCTGGGTTGTTAAACAGCTTGCCGCCGATCCATGAGCCGATGATGGCGCCTGCAGCGCTTGCCAAAATCGCTTCGCCCAGGCTCATGCCGCCGCTGCTAAGCTGCGCGTTTTGGTTGGTTAAATTTGAAGTGCCGGCGTCGATTTTAGCGTTTTCTTCGGCTAAAAGGGCTTTGGTTTCCTCATCGCTTAAAATTCTCTCCGTGCCGTCGAGCGATCTTAAGATGATCTGGGTTTTTTCGCTCGGAAATTCCTCTAAAATTTTATATTTTCCCGGCGCGACCTCTTCGAGCCGCACGAGCGCGCCTTCTTGCAGACGGACATTTTGCTCCTGCCCCCTATCGTCGCAGCCTGTTAACGAGCCTGCCATAACGAGCCCGAAGCCGCTTACCAGCGCATAGCTAGCGATTTTGCGTAGTTTCATTTAGATCCTTTCAGTGATTTTATATCTAAGCTTTGATTTATCAAAAGCTCGTTTCCCTCGACGCGGATAAACTCGCTCTTGCCGATGTTTTCGATGATTAAGCTTTGCGCTTTGAGGCGCTTTTTGCGTTTGAGCGATTTTACGAATTTTGCAAGGCTCGTCCATTCGCTACGATCGAAGGTTTTTTCTTTGATTTCGACATCATAGGGTTTGGCCTCGCGACTTTTGCTCGAAAGCAGCGGTTTGTCGAAAAATGATAAAAAATACCTGAGCTTCTCGTCGCGCTCTTTATACATCAGCTTGATTTCATCTTTCGAGGCGATTAAAATTTCCTCTTTTTCTTTGTGAAGTCTGTCCTTATCGCTTTGCAGCGCTTCGATTTTACCTTTTAGCTCGGAGATTTCTTTGATGAGATAGTCGATGAAGCTTTGAGTACCCGCCCCGCCGCCAGTACGCGAGCTTTTCGCAGAGCTTTGCGAAGCGGGTTCGCTTTGTTGCATTTCATCATCTAAAAGCACGTAGCGTACGCCTCCGCTTTCCTCGGCGCGCAAGGAATTTCTACGGATGCGGTTGTAGACGGCTTCTTTTGAAATTCCTAAAATTTCGGCTGCTTCGCCGATCGAGACTTTTTTCATACAAAGATGCCTTTTAGCGTTTTAGGTAATTATTGCTAAATTTGCCTAAAATAGGCATTAAACGCTTCGTTTACAAAGATAGATTCCGCTTTACCGCAGCCGGCGCGCGATAAATTCCGCTCGCTTGCGCCCGCTAGATATAAAATTTCGCTTCGCTCGCAAAAGCCGCGCAAATTATTTTTTTCTGAGGTTTTAAAATTTTAGCCCAATAATGTTGCTTAATTAAGTATATTTTTTATACACTTATGAAAAAATTTTAGTATTTCAAAGGAGGCGAAATGCCCGAATCGCCTAAATATAAAAAATCCGAAATTCGCTGTAAGCTCATTTTAGACGCGGCGCTGGAGCTGTTTTTAGCCAAAGGTTACGAGGCTACGAGCTTAAGCGATATCATCGAGCTTAGCGGCGGCTCGCTATCGTCGGTTTATAAGTATTTTGATAACAAAGAAAGCCTATTTTTGCGCATCATCGAACTGCAAAGTAAAAAGCTCGACGAGCGAATGAACGAGCGCATGCGAATCAATAAAGACCTAAAATTACGTGAGTATCTGCAGGAGTTTGCAGGGATTTATCTGGAGTTTCTTTTCGCTCCGGAGGCGATAAAATTCTACCGACTGATACTTTTCAGCGGCTTTAACGGTGCGCTTAGCTAGAGCCCAAAAATCTTTTTAAAAAGCGGCGTGCTGGGTTCGCCGAATGCGCTGGATGAGTATTTGGCGGCGCATGCGGACGAGTTTGCGCCCGGACGCACGGCAAAAAGCCTAGCGCTATATTTTTGCTTTTTGCTTAGAGAGCCGCATTTTAGCAGGCTGCTATTTTTCGACGAAAAGCTAAATTTTAAAGCGAGCGAGCTAATCAAGGACCGCATCGATATGTTTTTGCTCGGCGTAAAAAAGCGCTAATGGCGGAATTTTACGGCGTAAATTCCGCGCTTTCGTACTTCTAAATTTTATGAGCGGTTTGGGGTTTAGAATTTTGTAGCTTGGATTCTATCTGCTACCAAGCGCTATAAAACACCGCATATCCCGCGCTTAAAATTTTAATTCTATTGATGCAGAATTTTTAAAACGATTAGGGCCAAAATTTTATTTTCTGTATTAAATTCCGTGCCGCAGTTAGAATTTCGTCGTAAAATTTCGCGCCTCTTGCCTGCGCCTTTAAATTTGCGCCACGCAGATTTTAAATTTAATAAAACCTCTTATAATCCCGCGAAATTTTAGATCAAAAGGATAAAAAATGGATTATGATATCATCGTAATAGGCTTTGGCAAGGCGGGCAAAACCCTTGCCGCAAAATCCGCCGCGCTAGGCAAAAAGGTTGCTCTCATCGAGCGCTCGCCGCAGATGTACGGCGGCACCTGCATCAACGTAGGCTGCATCCCGACCAAGCGACTAGTTACCGCAAGTAAGGAAGCCGGCTTCGTAAATTTCAGCGTGCTCGGAGAGTATTTCGTGCTGAGCATGCAGAAAAAGGACGAACTCGTAGAGGCGCTGAGGGCGAAAAATTTAGCCATGCTAAAGAGTAAACCAAATATCGATGTAATCGACGGCGAGGGCTCATTTACGAGCGCGAATTCCGTGCGCGTGCTAAGTCCCAATGGACAAACGCGTGAAATTTCGGCAGAAACGATCGTCGTAAATACGGGCTCGAGGGAGGTCGAGCCTAGCTTTGAGGTAAGCTCGCAGATCGCTTATAGCAGCGAAGAAATTTTAAATTTAAAGATCCTGCCGAAGCATCTAGTAATCATCGGCGGCGGATTTATCGGGCTTGAGTTTGCCTCGATGTTTGCGGGATTCGGCTCTAAAGTCAGCGTGCTGATGCGATCGAAATTTATGAAAAACGAGGATGAGGACGTGGCTGCCAGCGTCAAATCCGCTCTACAGGCCCAAGGAGTGGAGATTATCGAGGGCTGCGAGTTTTTGAGTTTAAAGGGCGGCGAGCTGAAATTTAACCTCGCGGGCGAGAGCAAGACGATCGCGGCGGACGCGTTTTTATACGCCCTCGGCCGTCGCGCAAATACGAATGATCTAAATTTAGCCGCTGCGGGGGTGCAGACGGACGCGCGCGGCAATATCATCACGAATGAGCATCTGCAAAGCTCAGTTGCGAGCATCTACGCAGCAGGCGACGTGCGCGGCGGCGAGATGTTTACCTACACGAGCTTAGACGATTTTAGGATCATTTTTAGCGCGCTTTTCGGAGACGGCGCTCGAACTACGAAAAATCGCACGCCGCATGCAAGCGTGCTGTTTACCCGTACGCCGCTAGCTCGCATCGGCCTTAGCGAGCGGCAGGCAAGAGAGAGCGGACGCGAGATCAAGGTACTGAAGCTTTCGATGGCGGCGGTGCCCGGCGCCAAAGTCGTAGCGCACGACGAGGGAATGATGAAAGCGGTCGTGGACGCGACTAGCGGCGAAATTTTAGGCGCGGCGCTTCACTGCGTAAACGCGCACGAGATCGTTAATGAGCTGGCGATCGCCATGGCGCTGGGCGCGAAGGCAGACTTTTTCAAAAATCAAATTTTTACGCATCCTAGCATTAGCGAGGCGCTGAACGATCTTTTCGGGCAGTTTTGAGCTTTTAAACCTTTTTGCGTTTAAAGCTTTGATAGCAAGTGGTGCTCGGGCTTGGCGATGCCCGGGCGCCCTAGCGCAAATCGATCGTGAAATTTAATGCGCCGGACGAGTTAAATTTAAACTGGGTTAAATAATTTGAGTCCTTACCGTCCGCTTCTTTCTTGGATACCAAAGTTGGCTATAAAAGAGATGATTGAAATAGTTAATTGATAAAATATCCGCGTTTAGGAATAGCAAGATTACAATCTATTTGGCACTCGGTAAGAGTATGCGGATAAAATTTCTTCTCGCAGTTTATACAGGCAAAAACGATTTCGTCCGTCGCTTCGTTTAACATAACTCTATAATCGCTAGGCGACCATTGCGGGCATTCGCATGCCAAGTCCAAATCCACGCTAACTACCAAGCCATCAAATACAATCGAGTTTAATTCCTCGTAGACTAGTCTTAAGCTCTTTTGATCTTTCAGCGCTCTAATTTTGTTGATCAAGTGATATTTGTCCGATTTGATGATCTTTGCACCAAAGAATTTCTTTGCTTTTCCGTCGCCGTAAATTGATAGCTCGGTAGGATAATCTTTAAAATTTAACTTTAACAGCTCGTCCAAGCCGCAACCGTCGTATTCTTTCATAAGAAACAAAATTTTATTTTCCATAAACCATGTCGCTATGCAGCAGCATACTTGCTCGGGATTAAAAGGATGTAGATTTAAAATTCTATTTTCTAACGATACGCATAAATTTCTAATTTTGGGCTGCATTATTTTATCCATTTAACGGCTAAATTTTAGATTATACTATCTCTACCGATATTTGAGCGTCGATTTTGCCGCCATTTTCTTTTAAAATTTCAGGAAACCCCAATTTTATAATCTGCTCTTCGGAGAGGCTATAAGAATAGTGGATATTTGACTCTATGCTCAGCGGAGCGACTATTTTCGCAACTTCGCTAAAAGGCAGCTTAACGTCCAATAACGCCACGTAAAAGGCTTCCGTATCGCTATCAAAGACATTTATATAGCAGCCTTTTATATTTTTATCGCCACTATTTGGAGCTTTGATTATTCTTTCATGGCCGGCAGAGCAATCTAAGAAGTATGAAAAACCGGGCTTAACCATATCAATGCATCCAAAAGATCTCATCTGCTCTATGTTTAAGCTATAGCCATATACATAATAAGGATCGTCTGCATCCGATTTTACAATTTGTTTTATGTCTTCCAAATCAAGATCTATTTGCCGCGAATCGGCGTAGCTCTCATCGATACCGAAAGATGTTATATCATAATATGTCTTATAATACATATCGCGTATATGAAATTTAATTCGCTTATCGCTTAAAAGCTTTGGATCTATTTTTATACCGAGTTTTTCCGCATCCGATTTCGCAATCAATTCAGGCTCGAATATAAATTCTTTTCCAAAACGACCGCTTTGCCCTTTTGGAATTTTAATCCAATACAGTTCCCGTCCATCTCTTACCGGAAAAAGATAACGGAAAATACCTTTTACGCTTTTCATTTTTGAATCCTTCTTGTTTTATTTGCTTTCTCAACCCGCTTTAAATTTACGTTATGCTCGCTTGGATACTCTGCGCGTATTGAAATTTTAAAATCCGCGCCAAGCATCTTTCGCCTGACGGCTAGTACTTTCTTTTTACTATATCGTCTTTCTTTACGAAATACTCTTTTTGACCGCAAGGATAGTAAATTTTGCACCACTTGTCGCCACAACTTTCGATAGGAACAAGTCCCGCCAACCCTGCGTTTATCTGCGTAGGTATAAAATTTTGCTCTGTTTTAATATAAATTGTACGGTGCACGTTTTTTTTAAAGGCATAAATTTTGCTATCATCGATTTCATAATCTGCTCCGAAGTCGAAAATGCCTGCACACTGACTAACAAATCCATAATTGTTGCTTGTTAAAAATTTATTGGGTATCGGATTCATGCAGCCGCTAAATATTGCCATCCAAATTATGGTTAATGCTAATGTCAAAATTTTCATCTTATTTTGCCTCCTTTATCGGAATTTTATTTATAACGCCTTATGATATTCCTTGCAAATACATAATTTTAAAATTTTATACCTTAAGGCTGCGCCTATCTTTTAAAATTTTATTCCTCGTCGCGCCGATTTTGCACCCTATTTAGCCACTCTTTTTCAAATTTATAATATCTTTCAAGCTTTTTATTCTTTTCTGCTTGATTCCACTTTTCTATCTCGGCATAATCTTGCAGTTCACCTCCGCATTTAGGGCAAACCCTCCTATCTTTAACGTTCGAGAAATTATAAAATTTAAGACACCCTTTGCAACACATAAATTTAGGATAATATTTTATGCTTTTTTCGGAGCGAAATGCGAGATATAAAAAGAAAGCGCACGCCGCAAAACATAAAATTCCTATGATGATACGCAGATACGCGCTATCAAATTTTACCGATGCCATAAAGCCAGGCTTTATATCGACTTTTCCCAATAAAGCGGCCGCCAGTCCCCATGCGAAAAAAGCAAAAAAGCCGATCAGCGCAAAAAGTCTATTTAGCATTTTTATATTCCTCTATAACAAATCAAATTTCATCGCTTTTTAAATTTACGCCTTTTGATCTTTGGAGTTTTAGCGCTTTGCTCGGAGGCATTTCTTTTCCAGTAGTCGCCGTCATTATACTCCGTAAGCTTTTTGCCGCAGTCCGGGCAAATTTGATCTGTATCCTTGACGTCCTCGTACATGTAAAATTTAAAGCAGTCCTTACACCACATATATTTCGGGTATCTTTTTATGTTCTTTTCAGAGCGGAAGGCGAGGTAAAAAAACAAGATACTAATAAGTAAAACCAAAAATCCCGAGATAAGAAAAAGATATCCGATTTTACTTTGTATTCCTGCAGAATCATCCGTTGTAAAAATTTCTATAGATATTATTAAAAGGCTTAAACCTATCAAGGCATTAATCACTCTACCTATTTTTTTGTTTATGAAAATTCCTGCAGAAACAAATAATAAGCCGATGATGAAAATCTTGATAATATAGACCGGCTCAACTGCACTCCAGCCCCCGTATTTAAAATACATCTTTCCGCTAAAGCAGCCAAGAATACTTTCAAATACAAAAAATGCACCCAAAAGTATTAAACCTATCCTAGTGCTCATTTTTTATTCCCATAGTCTTTTTGAGATAGTTATCATCATGCCGATACAACAGGAGCCGATTCTATCTGACATTTTGCCGCTCCTTTTCGTTATGATCTGCTTCATTCATAGCGTTTTGCGCCATACCGCCCGATCCTTAAATTTGGACTTTATGAGAGATAAATTTTATTTTTGATCGCTCTAAATTTCTCATATGACAAACCTGGAATATTGTAAAATCAACATATAATCCTCGCTATAAAATTTTACTCTGTTTTTTCTATTGTAAATACTCATGCTTAGCAGATATTTGGCGAAATTTATGTAATCCTTCGTACTAGGAAAATAAAGCGTAACGCTTTGGTAGAATGTTTTAAAATTCAGCTCAAATTTATACTTATCCATATCGTCCGCTATATAGCACTCCGCTTCGTCCATTTTGATAAATTTCTCTATATCTATGCATAGTTGAGCGCTATTTTTTGCGAATCGCGCTCCTCCCACCCAATCTTCATAAGGAAAAAGCTCTAGGTATGAGATTCTTTCATCATACGATGATGTTAAAATGTTTTTTGCGAAATAATACATAGCCAAATTTGTAGTAAAACCCAATACCACAAGCTTTTTGTCTTCTAGAATTTTAATATCTAATTTATGATACTCATGCCCCATAAGTTCCTCATCGATAGTTAGAGGATCGTCTTTTATATAAATTTTATTCGGTAGCACTGATTTATTCTCCTTTTGCGCACTACGCCGTTATTCATCGAGCGCCGTCAAATATGATCCAAATCCCTTTGATTGCGGAGGATAATAACTTTTTCCATCTACATTGATGCTATTTATGTTCATATTTTCTCCAATATAAGTTCCGCCGAGCCCTCCTCAAGCGAATTATATTCATCCAGATGTATATGCGAATGTTTCGGCGCAGAATCTTGCGCTAAAGTAAGCAAATGCCTGGCAAGAGATATAAGCCCGCTTTTATTCGCCCTTATAGTAACTTCGTTTCCTAAAGCATTGACGGAGATCGCGAAGTCCTTTTCCCATTGTAGCTGTAGCCCCTTTTCTGCGCAGTAGTCTAAGGTTTTTATAACATACTGTCCCATATATCGCCGATACTCCTTTCTAAATTTAATCGATTGCCGATAGAATTTACCTCATCGATCGGTTAGCCGATCTCATAGTATTTTGGAAAAATTATATCTAAAATAAAAATGAAAGGGGTCGGAATAACTAAATTTAAGATAAGTGTTGTGCGCAAAAATGAAGTGGATTAAAATTTGAAAACAACTTAAGCAGGAATTAAAGAAAAATAGAAAGAAGTAATTATAACTTAAAAGTAGCTTAAGTGGTGGTCCCGATTGGACTCGAACCAACGACTTCCACCATGTCAAGGTGACACTCTACCAACTGAGTTACGGGGCCAAAAAGAAACGGCAGTATATCAAAAAAATCTCTCAATAGCAAGCAAATTTTAATTTTTCGTAAAATTCCGCCGAAATTTTATCATCTTACCCTTGCCGAAATTCTATACAAGATTTCGCCGTGACGCAAAATCCCGTCGAAATTCTACGCGAAATTTCACGATTTTGCCAAAATCCCCATGCCGAAATCCTGCGCGAAATTTCATGATCTTTCCAAAATCCACGTAAAATTTAATGGCGCAAACTTGCGGCGCGGCGTAAATTTACGCCAGATATGGCGCGATTTTGGTGCGTGCCGCTTGGATGCCGCCAAATTTTATAGCTACTTGCGCGAACCGCACGTTCCGTTTATTCGCCCCGTCTCGCCTCGTTTCGCCTCGCTTGCCTCGCCCTGCCTTGCGCCCATTAAGACGCCCAAATTTTTTCATTCAACTTTAGAATTTTTACGATTTGTAGCATCGCGTCCAGATCGATTTGTATCTTGCTCGCGAGCTTGTCGCCTCGTATCGGCTTACTTAGATCGGGCTCAAAGCTATCGTATCCGCGGGGGATTTTTATATAAATTTTGCTTTTTCTGAAACTAAGCGCGATCTTCGATTTTGTAAGCATTTTTAAAAATAAAATTTTCTCCATTAGCGCCGGCGTTAGCACATACGCTGCGGCGACTGCGTCTTTTGCATATACAGCAAAAGATCTGTTAAATTCCGCGTTATCCATATTGCAAGATTTTGCACCGCTTTCCAAGACGCCGTGCTGTAGCTTTATTTGTCTTGGAAGAATAAAAACGTCGGATCTGATCTTTTTATGAAAATCGGCTGCGAAAAAAAGACCTTGAAATATCTCCATCTCCTTTTTTTCATAAATCAAAGTAAAAAAGCTATCATCTATAGTCTCTTTAGACATCCAAATATCGCAGAAGCTAAAGTTCACGCCGTCTATGCTTCCGTATATCAAATCATCTCCGCCGGAATTTGCATATTGATTAAAAAGCCCGCTTTGCAGGATATCTTGCTCTTGAGTTACGGCGCCGAATCTGTTGTATTTGTATCCTAGACTTTCGACGTAGGGTGCTATGTAGAGGGCTTTGTATTGCAGCGCAAATTCTCGCGTTTTGACTTTGTGGGTTTTTTCGTAAAATAGCTTATAAGTAAAATATAGCGCTATGCCCAGACCAAATAAAAGATACGGCATCCCCAAAGGCGTACCCTCTTCGCTAGCCATATACCTCATTAGGAAAACCGCAGGGATAAATATCGCACAGGCTTTAAGCAGGCTTATTATTTTCCATTTTATGCGGCTTTGCAGCAGCTTGCGGCGCTCTTTTTCCAAATTTACGATAGTTTGTACATCTAACAATTTTCGATCCTAAATTTCACCGCTTGCGGCAAGATAGCTCAAATTTAAACTCTAAATTTAAGCAGGCAAAGCTAGGCTTAAAGCTCTCCGTTAAATTTCAGCAGCTCGTTTGTATACGCTCGCACGCTCGCATCCACCGCCGTAAGCGCGTCCGCGTCCGTTACGCTAGGCGAGTTAAATTTCTCCGCGCACTTCAGCACGACGCGCGCAATGTCGGTAAAGCGGCACCGCTGCTGCAAAAACGCATTTACGCCCGCTTCGTTCGCGGCGTTGATAACAACGCCGAGATCGGGGTTTGCTAACAGTGCGTCTTTGAGGGTAAAAATTTGAAATTTCATCTCGTCGATCGGCTTAAATTCTATCGGTCGCAGGGCGCACAGATCCACGGGCGCTGTGATCTGTTCCCGTACGTCGCCGCTAAACATCGCGTGTGCGATAGCTAGACGCATATCGGCCCTGCTAATGTGCGCCGTCGTAGAGCCGTCTGCGAATTCGACCAGCGCGTGGATCTGCGAGGTGTGCTCGATGAGCGCATCGATCTCGCGCGTGCCGTAGAGCCAAAACGCCTCGATCACCTCAAAAAGCTTATTCGCCATCGTGGCGCTGTCGATCGTGATCTTTGCGCCCATCTTCCAGTTGGGGTGATTGAGGGCATTTTGCGGCGTGAGCGAGCCCAGCTGCGTTAGCGGCACGTCGTAAAACGCGCCGCCGCTAGCCGTGATGATTAGGCGCGAAACGGGGATTTTGGCATTGCTGAGCAAAAATTTCAGCCCGAAATGCTCGCTGTCGATCGGGTAAATTTTATCCGTTTGCAGAAATTTCCCGCCGACGACCAGGCTTTCTTTGTTGGCTAGACAGAGCCTTTTGCCGAGCTCTTGGGTTTTTAGGCTAGGCATCATACCCGCAAAGCCTACGAGAGCGTTTACCACGGTCGTACTTTTGCACTCCGCAAGCATCTGCAAAATTCCATCCGCGCCGCAGAATACGCGCTCGTGATCTACCTCACTTTTCTGCTGCGCGTCCGCGATACAGACGAGCTTTGGATGAAATTTTGCGATCTGTTCGTTTAAAAGCTTGATATTGCGCCCGCAGCTAAGCGCTTCGATCATACTGCCGCTGCGAGCGGCTACGTCTAGGGTGTTTGTGCCGATAGAGCCCGTGGAGCCTAAAACTACCATGAATAGACTATCGCCATCGCGATTGCGCCGAACATATAGCCGTCGATGCGGTCTAAGATCCCACCGTGTCCGGGAAAGAGTGCGCCGCTGTCTTTAAGACCCGCCGCGCGTTTTAGGTAGCTCTCAAACAGATCGCCAAACACGCCAAAAATTGCTATGATGATGGTTTTTCCTAAAATTTCAAGCGGCGGCATATTGGTAAAGATGCGCGCATAAATGAGGCTAACGATAAGCGCGAGTGCAAGACCGCCTAGCACGCCTTCTACGGTTTTATTCGGCGAGCTAGCGCTTAGCGGAGTTTTGCCAAAGGCTCTACCGATAAAATATGCGCCACTATCGCTAGCTACGATAATAAAGATCAGCCAAACGAAGTGAAAAACTTCCCCGAAATCATCATAAGCCGCCCACATAAAAAATATCGGCGCAACGGGATAGATAAAAGGAAGCGTGATCTTTAGGCTAGGGCCCTTGGTAAAGGCTACGACAGAGGCGACGCATAGGATCATCAGGATGCTAACTTTTAGCGCTGAGACGAAAGGCTCATCGGTCTGCGTAAATGGTAGCAGCGCAAAAAATGCGATCGCCAGCGCGAGCCACTTTTTGCTAGTTTCCTCCAGACCCCATAATTTGAGGCTTTCAAAAAACGCCAGCACGAGTATCAGCGCAAATACGGCGAAATTTAGCCACCTGGCGTTTATGAGAATTAGAGCCAAAAATACGGCGAGTAAAATGCTTGCCGTGATTATTCTTTGCTTCATAGAATTTCCTTGGAATTTATTTTGAATGATTATACTGCAAGCTCGCTTATTACGGCTTTAAAACGCTGATTGTTTTAAAATTTACGTAGTTTACGAAAGCACCTTCATTGATCTTTACGTTTCGGCGCTTGGTGTAATCGACGAGATATTTTCCGCTGCCGCTTGCACTGAAGCTCACGCAAATTTTAGCGGCGAATTCGATCACCTCTTCGCTTAGACTTTGCTTATTTGTCTTTACGATGACGTGTGCACTTGGAATGTCCTTAAGATGAAACCAATAGTCGGATTTGGAGCTATTTTTTAGTAAGAACTCATTGCCTTTTTCGTTTTTACCAACGCTGATTTTAAAATCCCCGAGATAAAAGCTCGCTACATATTCGCTATTTTTTTCCTTGCTTTTTTGCCTAATTTGCGTGCGCTTAGGCATTAGAATTTCGATCTCGTGTGCATCCTGTGCAGCAAGGACGAGCGATTTTAAATTCTCATAAAACGCGAGTTTCTCCTTTAAATTTTGCTCTTCGATATGTATATTTGCAGCCTTTTGGCGCAGACGCTTTGCCTCGGAGTAAAGCTCGCCCAAAGCGGTACTTGCAGGCTTTTGTAGCTTAAATTCTATCGCTTCGGCGTCTCCTTTTTGCAGCGTAAATTCTCGCGCGCTGGTTGGAATTTTATAGATATTTTCTTTTAGCAAGGCAGCTTTTTCGCTTAAAAGCTCGGCGCTTCGCAGTAGTTCGGCGCTGCTTTGCAAAGAGCCTAAAGCCTCGCGCACCGAGTCTAGCTTTTTATTTAGTGCCGTGATTTTTGCGGATTTGAGCGAGTTTAAGCGATCCGCATTTAGCGCGTTAAATTCCGCGCGAAAAAATGCTCTAAAGTCCGAAATTTTTGGCACAGGGGCTTCTTTAATATTTGCAGGCGGTAGGTGGCGGAGTTTTCTTCCTACCTTGATCTGTCTAAATTCCGTCTCGAAGTGTCGCAGTGCCTCTAAAATCACATCGTTTTCGTCGGTGATTATTACGTTGGTAAATCGCCCGGTGAATTCGAAGTAGATATTTGAGCTTTGGGTTTTGTAGCTTGCGTTTTGGCTTACGCTAAGGCATAGAATTCTATTATTTTCTGGCACACTAACGGAGGTAATGCGCGATTTTACGAAGCGCTTGGCAAGTAGCACGTCAAAGGGCGCCGCGTAAACCTTACCTTCGGTAAAAGCGTCATTTTCGTGGATATTGCAGCCCGATTTATTCATATTGAAAAACAACGTCTCGTTGCCGTCAAAGCAGACTTTAAAAAGGTTATCTCCTACGCGCTTAATGTGCGAAAGGAAGCGTTTGGTGCGCAGATACTCGCAAATTTGAATTAAGTTTTGATACTTCATACGCGTTAAAATTTCTCTTTGTGGATTTTGCTTAAATTTAGCTTTTGCAGATCGTTCGGGCTCGGGTGCTGTTGCGGCACGCCGAGGGCCAGTATCGCTTCTGCTTTGAAATTTGGCGGAAAGCCCAGCGCCTCGCGCAAAAACTCCTCGCAGCTGCGTCCGTCCGCAGCTGCGCGCAATCTTACCTGCACCCAGCAGCTACCGAGATTTAGCGCGCTTGCGGCAAGGTGCATGTAGCCTAGTGCTACCGAGCAGTCCTCGATCCAGACGTCCTGCTTCTGCTCATCTGCGATCACGACGATCGCGGCCGCAGCCTGTTTTAGCATATTCGCTCCGCTGCTGCGGCACGCGCTTAGTCGCTCAAGCATCCGTTTGTCGCGCACGAGGATGAACTCCCACGGGCGGCGTGCATGCCCCGACGGCGCAAGCAGGCCCGCTTTTAAAATTTTATCCAGAGCCTCGTCCTCAAGCGGCCCCTGCGCGTATTTTCTTACGCTTCTGCGGTTTGCAAAAATATCTAAAATTTCCATCGTCTCGCTCCTTGCGGCTCAATTATACATAAAATTGCAAAAATTTATGATTTTTTAGCTAAAATCGCGCAAATTTAACCGATACGAAGGAGATTTTATGAAGCAAACGATCACGGAGAAAATTTTTAGCGAGCACGTGGGCGAGGCGGTTTTTGCGGGACAGATCATCGAAAGCGCCATCGATATGGTCATCGGCAACGACATTACGACGCCGATTTCGATCAAGCAGTTTGAGCTTAGCGGCGCGAAAAAGCTCGCCAACCCGGACGGCTTTGCGATCGTGATGGATCACTATATCCCTACGAAAGACATTTTAAGCGCAAACCAAGCTAAAATTTCACGCGAGTTTGCTTACAAGCACGATTTGAAAAACTATTTCGACGAAAAGGATATGGGTATCGAGCACGCGCTGATGCCTGAAAAGGGGCTAGTAGTGCCCGGCGACGTCATCATCGGCGCGGACAGCCACACCTGTACCCACGGCGCGCTGGGGGCTTTTGCAACCGGTATGGGCAGCACGGATCTAGCTTTTGCGATGATAACGGGCAAGAATTGGTTTAAAGTACCGCCTACGATCAAAGTGGTCTTTCGCGGCAAGCCCGCGCCGCACATCTACGGCAAGGATCTGATCCTGGAAGTAATCCGCCTCATCGGCGTGGACGGCGCGCGCTACAAGGCTTTGGAGTTCTGCGGCGACGCGCTGGAGCACCTGGATATGGATAGCAGATTTTCGCTTTGCAATATGGCGATTGAAGCGGGCGGCAAGAGCGGTATCGTCGCGGTCGATGAGATCACGAAGGAATTTTTAGCGGATAAAAATTTGCGCGCCGAGCCGAAATTTCACTACTCCGACGAGGGCGCGAACTATGAGCAAATTTTGCAGATCGATGTGAGTAAACTTGATCCGGTGATCGCCTATCCGTTCCTGCCCAGCAACGGCAAGAGCGTGCGCGAAGCAGTGCGCGATGACATCGCCGTCGATCAGGTATTTATCGGCAGCTGCACCAACGGCAGACTCTCCGATCTGCGGATCGCCGCGCAAATTTTAAAAGGTCGCAAGGTCGCGCGCAAAACCCGCCTCATCATCACGCCTGCGACGCAAAAGATCGCTTTGGCCGCGCAAAAAGAGGGGCTGTGGGATATTTTCGTCGAAGCGGGCGCAGTCGTGAGCAACCCGACCTGCGGCGCGTGCCTGGGCGGATATATGGGGATTTTAGGCGTGGGCGAGCGCTGCGTAAGCACGACTAATCGAAATTTCGTCGGTCGCATGGGCGATAGAACGAGCGAAGTATATCTGGCAAACTCCGCCGTCGCCGCAGCTAGCGCCGTCGCAGGAAAGATCGCCGATCCGAGAGATTTGTAGATTTAGGATTTAAAACTTAATGGCGATGCGGTTTGTCTATATGTGACCTAATGAATTTGCTTGCTTGATCCCGGTGTAGACGCCAACACCATAAACACAGCAAGATCCACGTACGTAGCGAGAAATACGGCGGTCTAGTGAAATAATTAAGTAGGCTGCAACCAAATGCCAAATGTGCGCCAAAGCCTGCTAACAAACTGCCTACGATCACCCGAAATACCTAGACTTTACTCGCGGATAGGCGAAATTTGACCTCGTTCGCCATAAAAATCGTCGGCATCAAAGGCGAGACGTTAAACTAGGCCTAAATTTAGTATATGCCTACGCGGCAAACTGGCGCAAAGATAAGCTATGCACGTAAGGAAAATATCAAAGCGATTTTTGAAATAGCGAATGATAAATTCGAAGATATAGTTAAAATTTGATATTACTAAAATTAGTATAAAGTTTTAACAGTATTTTATTTAGTTTATAATATTTTTCTCCGAAATCCAAAATCTATAATCATCTATTTTACTTTTATTTTGATCTTTTGCTATGACTTCTAGCCAATATCTGCCGTCTGATTTTACTTTTACGAGGATGTTTTTAAATTTTACCGTCGAACTTGGCATTTTGTCAGATATGCAAGTATATTTTATAAAATTTATGTCTTTATCCTGCGTATTTTTGCATTTATTGATATTTTCTAAATTTACGTATTCCGGTATATTTTCTTTTTTGATATCAAAGTCGGTTTGGTAATTCGCCAGACCTACAACTCTAACAAAAAATCCACTATTACTAGCAAATAGTAAAAATACTAAAGCCATAAAAGATAATACAAATAAAAGAACTCTGTATGCGAATTGTCTACTAATTTGAAGAAGTCTTATTAAAAAAGAAAGAATCGCCATAGAAACCACTATAAGAATGTATTCATCTGCATAGTTAAAATAAATAGCTATCAATATTAGCAAATCGGAAATAAATATTAAAAAAGCAGCTAGAAAAATATTACTCAATTCATCTTTATTATCCCACCAAAATTTACAAAAAAAGTATACTAGTAATACTGCATGCAAACCTAGACATCTTCCAAATAAACAACCTATATCATTAAGACATCTATGTGAAGAATACGATAAATTTAATATGTAATAAATTAGTGGAAAAAGGGCCATTAGTAGTATTGCAACAAAATCTACTCCTATAAAACAGTATTTGATTTTATTTTTACTTTCGTACCAGCATCTAAATAAAAAGTAATTTTGTAAAAATACAAGAATACAAAAATATAAAGTCAAAAATACAGCAATAGCAAAAACTGCAACTAAGGATATAGGTATGCTTCCTATAGAAATTTCCGGCACTCTTCTTAACTCTAAAAAATATGGTATGCAAAGAAGCGCTCCAAAAACTACAAAATTTAATACAGAAAATATTTTATATTTTATACCTTTTGCTATGATTTCTTTTGCGTCGCTTAACATAGAATTTGAAACATGGCTTATATATGTTTTTTTGTCTTTGATAAATTTATCCGGTAAATTATTATAAATTCTATATATTTCACTCTCGTTTTTAAGAAATTTTATATAAAGTTTCTTTTTATCCTCAATATCTATAGTTTTTATTGATTTTTTAACAATTTCTTTTTGTATTTTTAATATTCTAAGTATTTTTTCATAATCAGTTGATAGCTTCTTTATTGTATATATACTTATAGAATTTATACCATTTTCTTTAAGGTAAGTTAGTGAAATATAGATTTCATCAATATCCTTTTTTGATTCCTCTGATAAAAGATTATATTTATTATCCATTATGTCTTTCACATACGATCTAATTTTATCGATTTTGTTTTCGTATTTAATACATTTTGTCAGGAGGTTCTCTATACACTCAATTCCCCATCCTATACTTATTTTGTGCTTAAATTTATCAATAATTTTATTTATGTTATGTGCATGGCACCATTGTTTATTTAGGCTTTTAAAATTTGAAAGCGCGCCTATCTCATCATCTACTAGTTTTAAATCCTTATAGGTAAAATCTCCTTCAAACATAAAAATCATTCCTTATTTAAATTTTAAAACTACGATACCTACCGATTTTAAATTCTACGCCTCCAAAATCGCTCCGTTGCTAGCGTTTGTTACCAGCTTGCGATACATTCGTAGCCAGCGGTACGGTAGTGGTTTTTCAATTGGCTTAAATCTAGCCCTGCGCGTAGCGATCTCCTCGTCGCTTAGGCGCACGTTGATCGCGTACGTATCCACGTCGATGTCGATGATATCGCCGTCCTCTAGCAGCCCGATCATGCCGCCCTCGGCAGCTTCGGGGCTCACGTGTCCGACGCTTAGCCCCCTCGTCGCTCCGCTAAATCTGCCGTCCGTGATCAGCGCTACGTCCGCGCCCAGCCCTCGCCCCATGATTAGGCTCGTTGGGCTTAGCATCTCCTGCATGCCCGGGCCTCCGCGCGGCCCTTCGTAGCGGATTACGACCACGTCGCCTTTACCGACTTTGCCGTTTGAGATGCCCTCTATCGCCTCGTCTTGGCTGTTAAAGCAGACCGCCTTGCCGCTAAATTTGCGCTCGCCGATGATGCCCGCGGTCTTGATGACGCAGCCCTGCTCGGCTAAATTTCCAAACAAAATCGCCAGTCCGCCGACCTGCGAGTAGGCGTTTTCGATCTTGCGGATGACCGATTCGTCTTTTATGGCGCTCGCTCCGACGCGCTCGCCTAGGCTTTCGCCCGTGACGGTCGGCGCGCCCAGATCCAGTAGCCCGTTGTCGCGGCGCGAAATTTCATTTATTACGGCGCTTAGTCCGCCCGCGCGGTTGATGTCCTCCATATGCACGTTTGGCAGGCTTGGACTGATTTTGGCGATATGCGCGATCTTGCGGCTGATCTCGTTGAGCCCTGCGATCTGCAAATTTACCCCCGCTTCGCGCGCGATAGCCAGGATGTGCAGCACGGTGTTGCTGCTGCCGCCCATCGCCATATCGACGACTAGGGCGTTTTGGATAGATTTTTCATTCACGATGTTGCGGATTTTGTATTTTTCATCGAGCGCTATCTCGCAGATGCGGCGTCCCGCCTGTCTGATGAGCTCCTCGCGCTCGGGCGTAAGCGCAGGCACGGTGCCGTTGCCTTTTAGCGCGATACCCATCGCTTCGCACAGCGTATTCATCGAGTTTGCCGTAAACATCCCCGAGCAGCTGCCCCCGCTCGGACAGGCGGCGCACTCTATCTCTTTTAGCTCCTCGGCGCTGATCTCTTTGGTTTCAAATTTACCCACCGCCTCAAACGCCGTGGATAGGTCGATCGGCTCGCCCTTTTTGGTGTAGCCCTTTTTCATCGGGCCGCCGCTAACAAAAACCGTCGGCACGTTCACGCGAAGCGCGCCCATCACCATGCCGGGCACGATTTTATCGCAGTTTGGCATACATACAAGAGCGTCCAGGGCGTGGGCGTTCATAACCGTTTCGATCGAGTTTGCTATGAGCTCGCGGCTAGGCAGGCTATAAAGCATCCCAGTATGCCCCATCGCGATGCCGTCGTCCACGCCGATGCAGTTAAACTCAAACGGCACGCAGCCGTTTTTGCGGATCTCGTCTTTTAAAATTTCGGAGTATTTGTTGAGGAAAAAATGCCCCGGGATGATCTCGATGAAGCTATTTGCCACGCCGATAAACGGCTTTTCAAAGTCCTCGTCCTTTAGCCCCGTCGCTCTTAGCAAGCTTCTGTGCGGCGCGCGCGTATAGCCTTTTTTGATGATGTCGCTTCTCATTTTATATCCTTGAATTGAAATTTTCTCCATTTTAGCATAAAATTTTACCGCAGCGTATTAAAATTTAAAGCCGGACTATTGAGCTTAATCAAACCGAATCACTCCTGTTTTTGATATAATTGCACATCGATTATCAAAATCTTGCCGTTTGGCAGGAATGAAAAGAGGAGAAGATGCAAAGAAGAAATTTCTTAAAACTAACGTCTGCGTTGGCGGCTAGCGGCCTTGCTAGCCCTCTTTTTGCGAAGGAGGCCTTCACCGTCTACGGCGCGCCCGCGATGCCTAGCCTCATCATCGGCGTTGCGTGCATGCAGGGGCAGATCGGCAAAAAATACGACGCGAAGCTTGAGCTTTGGCGCGATCCCGATCAGCTGCGCGCGGGCGTGGCAAACGGCGAGTACAAGGTCATGATGAGCCCTAGCAACGTGGGGGTGAACCTCGCAAATCAGGGGCGCAAGATCGGTATGGTAAATATCCTCACCGAGGGGCTAAATTTCGTGATGAGTAAGGGCGAGAAGATAACGGAATTTGCTCAGCTGAAGGGCAAAAAGATCGTAATGCCTTTTAAAAACGACATGCTAGACATCATCGTGCGAGCCATAGCGAAAAAACAGGGCATTGGCGGGCTAAATATCGACTACACCGCCAGTCCCGCAGAGAGCGCGCAGCTGTTTTTGGCCAAGGACTATGACGTCGCGATCACGGTCGAGCCACTAGCAAGCGCCATGATCTTAAAGGGCAAAGTATCGGGCGTCGCCGTGCAGCGAGGAGCAAATTTAAGCGATATGTGGGCGCAGGCGTTTTCGGTAAAGCCCATCATCCCGCAAGCAGGCATCATCGCCGATACTGATTTTTACGCCGCAAAAAAGGCGGATTTTGAAATTTTAAATGCCGATTTAGCAGACGCGCTTGCGTGGATAAAGGCAAACAAACAAAGCGCCGCGGCGATCGGGACAAATTTCTTTCCTGCGCCGCCGCCTGCGATATTTATGAGTATCGATACGTCGAATTTGTGTGTCAAAAAGCCTAGCGAGATCAAGGACGAGCTTTTGAAATTTTATGAGATTTTGATGGAATTTAACCCCAAGCTCATCGGCGGCGCGATGCCTAAGGACGAGTTTTTTCTATGCTAAAAATCGATAAAATTCGCAAAGCTCAAAACCCCGCGTTTTACGTCATAGACTATCTGTGGGGCGGCTTTGCAAGCCTGGGCGCGGTGTGCTTTTTCATAGCCCTTTGGCAGGTAGCGAGCGAGGCTTACGGTCCGCTCATCCTGCCCGAACCCGCGGCTGTTTTTTCTAAGGCGTGCGAAATTTTAAGAAATTTCGCCGCAAACGATCTAGCCCTGTCGCTTAAGCGCGCGCTTGCGGGCACCTTCCTCGCGCTTTTTGCAGGGATTTGCAGCGGGCTTGCGGCGGGGTATTTCAAAAGCCTGCGAGCCTTTTTAAACCCGCTAATTACCGTGCTTCTTTCGACGCCACCCATCGTCTGGATCGTGCTTGCGATATTTTGGTTTCATTTCGGCGATACAAGCGTGCTTTTTACCGTCGTTATCGTCGTCGCGCCGATGACTTTTGCGTCCGCGGCGCAGGCGATGGCTAGCGTAAGCGCCGAATACACCGAGCTTTTCGACAGCTACAAAAGCTCAATTTTAAAAAAGTTGCACTACCTCTACGCGCCGCACCTAATCGAGCGGCTACTTCCCGCGATCTATGTCGCGGTCAGCAACGGCGCGAAGGTGCTTGTGATGGCGGAGCTTTTGGGCGCGAACGACGGCATCGGCGCAAGGATCGCCGAAGCGCGCGTCAATATCGATACGGTCGAGGTCATGGCCTACGTGTGCCTGGTCATAGCCTTTACGGCGCTTTTCGATTATCTCGTGACCAAACCGCTTCAAATTTTACTGATGCCGTGGAGCAGATGATGCTAAAAATTTCAAATTTGCGCTACGAAATTCTGCGCGACGTTATAATTTCAGATTTTTCGCTGAGGCTGCACGCGGGCGAAGTAAAGACGCTTTTTGGCCCCAGCGGCTGCGGCAAGACTTCGCTTTTGCGGCTGGTCTGCGGGCTGGAGGATAAAAAAAGCGGACAGATCGAAAACGGCTTTAAAAAAATCAGCTTTTTGTTTCAAGAAAACCGCCTGCTGCCGAACCTCACGGCGCTTAAAAATATCGAAATTTTTAGTCCCGCGGGCGTGAGCGAAATTTACGCCCTTGCCGCGAAGATCGGGCTTAGCCCGAGTGATCTGAATAAATTCCCGCGCGAGCTAAGCGGCGGCATGCAAAAGCGCACGGCATTTTTGCGCACGATTCTTAGCGGCTGTGATCTGGCGCTGCTTGATGAGCCGTTTGTAGGTCTAGATCGCGATCTGCGCGGCGTGCTGATCGAAATTTTAGTCTCAAAGATCGAGTGCGAGGGGCTTGCCTGCCTTTTGGTGACCCACGACCGCTTCGAAGCCGCACGTCTAAGCCACGAGATCATCGAGCTTGAGCCCAAAGGGATGGGGCTTAGGCGCGTCGTGAGCCTAGATGAGCCGCTAAGTGCGCGCGACGAGCGGTACGAAGAGCGCGTGGTAAGCGAACAGTTCGGGGGAGTGAGCTATTATGAGTAGAAATTTTATCTTTAATGCGCGTAAGCAGGGAGGTTCCGCACGAAATTTAAACTTACGTTGCGGCCTAGGCGCGAGCAAGCGAGGCTTTGGTTCGCATCGCGATCCGGGCGTGGGCAGATACGGGCATTTGTCGGGCGCTAGACGCGACAACCTCGGCGCACGCAAGCATGGGTTCTTACAAAGTACTAAATGTCGCGATGTCGGAGCGAGCGGGCACAGGCTCTTGCGGGATACTAAATGTTATGATTTCGTTGCTTGCATAGACAGGCTCTTTCGGGACATCGGATGCTGCGATCTTAGCGCAAGCGGATATAGCCTTTCGCAGGACATCGGGCGCCGTGGTTTTGCCGTATCGAAATACGAACTGCACAGCCGTGCGAACTGCGATTATAGCGTGAGCATGCTCTTGAACGGCGCAGTGTGCTGCGGTTTTGATGCGTGCGGATTGAGCGCGCAGTTCAGTGCCCAAAAAGCCGTTTTGAGCGCCTACCGCTCGCTGTTTTGCGATGCAAGTGGGCTAGGTAGCGAGCAAAATTCCGCTTTCGGCGCGCATTGCGTGGTGCGGAATTTTTTAAATTTACACGACGCGCGCGATTTTAAGAATTTCGGCTCTGTAAATTTGAAGAAATTTAACCTCGCCGCCTCGCAATTTGTAAATTTAAAAAAGCAAATCCGCGCAGGCGAAGGTACCGATAAGAGCGTTAATTCGCGCAATTTGACGAGTTTTGAGCACGAGACCCGTATGCTGCGCAGACTAGGCTCTGAAAGTAAAATTCTCGCGCCGCGTAGATTTTACTTTCAGAGTGCGGTTGGTGCGCCGTGCGGACCCGGTCTCGGATACAGAAATTGTGAATTTGCGCAAAATTTCAAACGTTTCGTCCCCGATTTCGCAGAAAATTTTAAAGATTTTACTTGGAGCTTGGAAACCGAGCCCGCGCAAAGTTGTAAAATTTCCGCTCTAAATTTTACCCGAAACTTTAAAAATTCCGCTCGCGGCAGGGAAGCCGGGTCTATGCAAGGCTTCGGGAATTCGGGTCGAAATTTTGAGCCGAAATTCCCGCAGAGAGCTAAAAATTCCGATCGAAATTTAGAGGCAGAGCCTGCGCAAAGCTTCAAAGATCAAAACCTCGCGCAGGACTTCTCACAAAACGGTAAAAGCTACGATCAAAATTCTACTCAGGGTTTTTCGCAAAGCGGCAGAAGCGCCGAGCCAAATTCCAAACCGAGTTTCTCGCAGAACATTAAAAATTCCGAACGGAATTTTCCGCTAAGCTTCTTACAAAGTGCCAAGAATTCTGATAAAAGTCAAAATTTTAAATCCAGTTTCGCGCAAAGCTTTAAAAATCAAAATTTCGCGTGGGATTTCTCGCAAAACGGCAGAAGCTACGAGCCAAATTCCGCGCAGGGCTTCTCGCAGAGCTCTAAAAATTCCGATCGGAATTCCAAAGCTAATTCCGCGCAAAACCAAACAGATCCCGTTTCGCCGCAGGATCCCAAAAATCTGGAGCCGTACGGGGTGCAGCAGCAAGAGCTAGGCTTTTACGCGCCTAAATTTAAAGACGAGCGCGCGAGGAATTTTTTCTCCCATCCGATGCGCGCCTTCGTTCTTTGCGCCTGCTTTTTTGCGGCGCTGGGCGCGCTTAGCTTTTTAGCACCCGATGCGCTGGCGATCAATTATGTCGGCGCTCATAAGTTTTACTTTCTATTTTTGGCGCCTTCGTGCATCTACGCGGCGTTTTTGCTTACCGCGCTGCCCGATTGGACGAACTTCGAGGGTTCGCTAAAGCCCGTCTCGCTTGCCTTTGCCGCCTGCCTGATCGCGGCTTTTATCGCGAGCTTTTTAAATTTACGGCTTGCAGCAGCGATTACGGGGCTGTTTTGGGCGGTATTTTTTATCTTTGCGGCATGGCTTTTGTGGCTGGATAAAAACTCGAATAATTTTAGCATCCTGGCAGTCCTTGCGGCGTTTTGCGCCTGCTCTGCCGCCTACGGCGCTAGCGCGGATGAGAAGTTTTTGCTTAGCTTCGTGCATATCAATGTCGCAGCAATCGCCGTCGTAAGCTACCGCATAAGCGTAGTTATCGGCAACGAAGCACTAAGAGAGGGCGGGCTGAAGGACGCCGTTTTTATTCCAAATTTTATCTACAAAAATTTAGCCGCTTTCCTCGCCTTCGCTTTGGCGCTCGCGACGCCATTTTTAAGCGAGGCGACGTGCGGATTTATCGCGCTTGGCATCGGATTTTTGTTTTTGGCGAAACTTCGCGAGCTACACTACGTCGAAATTCTAAGCCGCCACTATATGGCGTTTTACTACGCGTTGCAGGCTGCGTGCGCGGCGGGATACCTGTGGCTGGGCGCGGCGCTGATCCGCGGGGGGTACGCTGCCGCGCCGCTGCATGTCATCGCAATCTGCTATATCTACGGAGCGATACTATTCGTAGGGATGATCGCCGGACAGCGCCACAGCGGAATTTCGCCGCTAAACTTCCCGCGCCTAAGCCGCGCGGCGCTCGTTTTGGCTCTGCTCGCGGGAGGTTTAAGAGCCGTTTTTGCTGGCGAGAGCTTTGTTTTATACGTGATGATCCCCTCGGCGCTTTTCATAGCCGCGGTCGCGCTATATCTGATAAATTTCGTTCCGATCTTTCTGAAAAATCCTTTCAGCGCGGATCCGGATTGATAATCATCAAAGCGGGCTTGCTAAATTTTAGCTACAATCGATCAAATTTCATTTCAAGGAGAGCTTATGCAACACATCAAAAATATCGACGCCGCTAAGGCTGTAGAGCTTGCTTCGCTAGTCGAAGTATCCCCTCATAAGGTGATTTCGCGCACCCTCGCGCAAAATCCTGCGCTGAATATGACGCTTTTTGCCTTCGACGGCGGCGAGGAGATCAGCTCGCACAAATCAGACGGCGATGCGTTCGTTTACGTGCTTGAGGGGGAGGGCGATTTCACGATCGACGGGCAGAAGCACCGCGTAAAAGCGGGGCAAAGCATCGTCATGCCTGCGGGTTTGCCGCACGCGATCTCCGCGCCGGTGCCGTTTAAGTGGTTTTTAGTAGTGGTTTTTTAGCCTCTAAGTTTAAGGGCGGGTCAAATTAAAATTTAGCCCGCCCGCCGCTTCATAAAATTTTATCCGAAATTCCATTCTCAGGGTCGTTCTGTTTGTCTCTGACTGCTCTCGCTCGCCCTCGCAAAATTTTAAAATTCCAAAACGTTTAAATTTTATTTTCACCGCGCCAAAAAATTTCGCCGAGTTTGCAAACCGTACGGGAGCTGAAAATAACGCACTGCGTTTGCGCGCTGTGTCTAGCCCAGAAATCGCACACTTAAGCTTGCATCGAAAGTCAAATCCATAGCTCGCGCGTTAAATTTTGAATTCGCGCCGAGCGTGCAATACATATCGGGCGAATAGAGCAGATGGGTGCCGTAGTAGGGCAAATCCGCCGAGTGTGCAATGCGCGCTTGGAATGCACAGATCGAGCGTTAAATTTAAAGGCCGTGTCTGGAGCGAAATACACGCCAGACCGGTCTAAATTTTAAAATTTAGCTCTCGCTCGGGACCAGCTCCTTGATGATTAGCTCGGGCGTGATTGTGCCGCGGAAGTTATTTTTGCTAATCGTAAAGATCGCATCCACCCGCTCGCCGGCGCGCGGCAAAAAGTCGTAGTTGAAAAACAGCGCCTCGACGCTGCCGCCGTTTTTATCAAGCGCCATTTTGATATGCTTGCCCTCCTTGCCGATCTCCCTGATGTTGCGAGCGCGCGCGCCTTTGATACAAAAGAGCGGGCGCGGATTTTTCTGCCCGTAGGGCTCGTAAAATTCTAAAATTTCAAGCAGCTCGAAGTCTATCTGCGACGCGTCCAGCTCGCCCAGCAGATCGTCTTGCGCGCTAAAATCGCTCAGATCCTTGGGCGTAATGCGCTCATTTACGCGCCGCTTAAACTCCTGCAGCAGCGCAGGATCAATCCCCACGCCCGCAGCGCCCTTGTGTCCGCCGAAGGTCGTTAAAATTTCGCTTTGCGAGGAGATCAGCTCTAAAATGTCGAATTTACCGATGCTGCGCGCGCTTCCTTTGGCGCGCGAGTCGCTTACGCTAAAGACGATCGCGGGCTTTTTGTAGGTCTTGCTTAGGCGGCTTGCGACGATGCCGATGATCCCTTCGTGCCACTGCGGACCCCACACGACGATGACGTTGTCGCTCGGATCGACGCTTTTTACGATCTCGTCGTAGAGGCTTTTCTCCTCCTCTTTGCGCGAGTTGTTGATAGAATTTATCGTCTCTAGGTAGTGGTTTGCCTCTCTGATATTTTTGGCGCATAGGAAGTTATACGACATCGTCGCATCGTCCATCCGCCCCGTGCAGTTGATAAGCGGCGCGATCGTGTAGCTGATATCATCGAATTCGAAATGTTTTTTAAAATAATGCTCCTTAATCGCCTTGAAGCAGGCGCGGTTCGAGCTATTTAGCCGCTTGATGCCGAAGCGCAAAAGCGCGCGGTTCATATCGCGCAGCTCCATCATATCGGCGATTATGGCGATGATGAGGATATCCATCGAGCTTGCCATATCGTAGTTCACGCCGAGGGTTTCTTTTAGCGCTCCCACGAGATACCACGCTACTTGTGCGCCGCAAATTTCGATATTTGGGAAGGTGCAATCGGGCTGCTTCGGATTGATTATCGCGTAAGCTCTGGGCAGCACGGGCGGAGGCATATGATGATCGGTGATGATGAGATCGATCCCCTTTTGAGCGCAAATTTCGGCAGCTTCCGTCGCGGAGGTGCCGTTATCTACCGTGATGATGAGATCCACATCCTCAAGCTCGCCTATGATCTCGCTGTTTAGCCCGTATCCGTCGGTGAAGCGGTTTGGGATCTTAATAACGTAATCCGCGCCTATTTGATTGAAAAAATCGCTCATTATGACGGTGCTTACGATACCGTCGACATCGTAATCGCCGACTACGGCTATGCGCTGGTTTTCTTCGATGGCAGTTTTTATGCGCAAAGCCGCCTTATAGGTATCCTTCAGCTCGCAAGGTAAGGGAATTTCAGAAATTTTATTGTGTCGATCGCCCGCAAATCTCGATTTTAGAATTTCCCTTATCTCATTTTTACCTAGCATTTTTTATAGATGCTTCGATAAAGCCCAAAATAGCGGGATTTGGGCGCACTAGACGGCTGGTAAATTCCGGGTGAAACTGCACGCCCAGAAAAAACGGATGGTTTTTTAGCTCGACCGCTTCGATAAGCCCGTCGCTCTCGCCGCAGACGATAAGACCGTGCTTTTCAAAATCGGCGCGGTACTTCGGATTGGCTTCGTAGCGGTGGCGGTGGCGCTCGCGGATGGTTTTTTGCTCGCCGTAAATTTTACTCAAAAGCGAGCCCTTTTTGACGTCGCAGTCATAGCCGCCCAGCCGCATAGTGCCGCCCATAGGGGATTTGTGCGTGCGGATCTGCTTTTTGCCGCTTGCGTCGATGAAGCTGTCGATCAGATAGATTACCGGATCTTCGGTCTGAGGGTCAAATTCCGCAGAGTTGGCGTTCTTTAATTTTAAGACATTGCGCGCAAACTCCACCATCGCAAGCTGCATCCCTAGGCAGATGCCCAAAAACGGCACCTTATGCACCCGCGCGTAGTTTATGGCTAAAATTTTACCCTCTATCCCGCGTGAGCCGAAGCCGCCCGCGACCAAAATTCCGTTTACGTCGCGGAAAATTTCATCTACATTTGCAGCTTCAATTTTTTCGCTATCTACCCACTTTAAATTTATTCGCGTATCAAGCGTAGCGCCCGCGTGGATGATCCCCTCGGTGAGGGATTTGTAGCTTTCTTTTAGATCGATATATTTGCCGACGAAGGCGATCGTGGTTTCGTTCGTGGGTACGATGACGCGCTTAACTAGGCTGTCCCAGTTGCTCATATCGACTTCGAGCTTGTTTAGGCTTAGGGTCTCTGCGATCGGCGTTAAAATATCCTGCTTCAAAAACGCAAGCGGGATCTGATAGATGCTCGCGCTATCGGGGCTTTCGATGACGCAATTTTTATCCACGCCGCAGCTTAGCGCGATCTTGTCTTTCAGCGCGCGATTTAGCGGCATTTCGGAGCGGCAGATTATCATATCGGGGCTGATACCGATGCGGCGCAGCTCGCCTACGCTGTGCTGCGTGGGCTTGGTTTTGAGCTCGCCCGCGACTTTTATAAAAGGCACGAGCGTGAGGTGGATATTCATCGTATTTACTCTACCAAGCTCCACTCTCATCGCGCGGATCGCCTCTAAAAACGGCAGTCCCTCGATGTCGCCCACGGTGCCTCCGATCTCGACGATCAGCACGTCGTTGCCCTCGCCCGCCTTTTTTATGCGGCGCACGATCTCGCCTACGATGTGAGGGATCACCTGGATCGTCTTGCCCAGATAATCGCCCCTGCGCTCCTTTTCGATGACGGAGCTGTAAACTTTGCCCGTGGTGAAGTTGTTGTCTTGGCTTAAATTTTCATCCAAGAACCGCTCGTAGTGCCCCAAATCCAGGTCGGTCTCCGCGCCGTCGTCGGTGACGAAAACCTCTCCGTGCTCCAGCGGACTCATGGTGCCCGGATCGACGTTGATATAAGGATCCGCCTTTAATATGCGCACTTTAAGCCCCGCGTGCTTTAAAAGCGTCGCGATCGACGCCGCCGCAATGCCCTTACCCAGCGAGCTCAGCACTCCGCCGGTGACGAAAATATATTTCGTTTGTTTTGCCATAAGTTTTCCTAAATTTTGATATTAATGTCGCGATTATAACTTCTTTTAGGTTAAAGCACACTAAGCTAGAATTTGAAAATTTTAGAAATTTACGGCAAAATACGCACCCAAATAAATTTTAAATTTAAAGGAGAGATGATGAAAAAGATCATCGCGGCTTTAGTGCTCATCGTAGCGCTTATAGCGGGCGTTTTTGTGGCGACGAAGGACGCTAAAACGGGAGTAGCTAAAAGTGTAAACGATAGCATAACCAAAACGGTTGACGGTGCGGTCGGCAAGAGTGCCAGCGCGGCGATTGAGCAGCAGATTGCGGAATTTATCGCTAGAAACGAAATTTTCGAGACTAAGAGCGCTAAATTTTATCCGGGAGATAGCAACTCAAGCGGCTTTATCGAAGGCGTAGTAAAAAAAGAGAAACTACAAAAAAGCCTTGCTGAGGGCTTTAGCAAGCTAAAGGAAAAAGCAGGCGCGCAAGATAGCAACGATACGGACGAGCCAGATCCTGCTAAAATTTTCCCGGAGGATTTTGCTTTTCGCTACGACTACACTATCAAGCATAGCGTAAAAAACGCTGCGGATGGATTTGAGAGCGATGGAATTTTAACGATTAAGACGCCATATTACGCAGAGCCTTGCAAGAAGCTGTTTAAGACTGACGCGCCGCTTAGCGCGCATCTAAACTACGGACCTACAGAGGTTAAATTTAGCGCAAAGCTAGCCGATATAAATGTGCTCGAAGATGGCGGAATAGGACGTCTAGCAGGCCTTAGCCTAAACGGCACGAGCGATATGAGCGGCAAAACGATAAAAGCCCTGGGCTTTAAAATCGGTGAAATTTTTATAGACGACGGCAAGGATTCAGGGCTTGATATAAAGGATCTTATCTATGAGGCAAACTTTAAAAACGGTATCCAATATCTAGACGATAATATAACTAAGCTCTTTTTGAATGACATAGATTTTGCAGGCAGCACAAAAGAGCTCGTCGTAACTGTAGATAAGCAGCGCTTCATCGTAGTTACGGATATGAGCACGGAAGGTAGCTACCGCGTAAAAGATGGAATTTTAAATTTCAACGAAAGCGATAAAGCCCAAAGCTTAAAGATCGCCGATGTGCTAGTGCGAAACATCCATTTAGGCGTCGATACCAGCTTTAGCGCCGCACTTTTCGAAAAATATCTGTCTATTATCTCAAATCCGCAAGAAGGCGAAAAATTAGCGGAAAATAAAGAGCTTTTTATGAAGCTACTAAAAGATGATATGAAAATCAACGTGAATGATTTTTCGTTTGAAAATAGCCTCGGTAAGAAATTTGCTTTTAACGCAAGCGCGCTATTAGGCGGCTACATCGACGAGACGCAGCTTTTTAAGCGCATGAGCTTGGACGGCAAAGCTACGATAAATACGACTATCACGGACTTCCTATCGCCTTATGACAGCCTGCGCGATTTTGCGCCGATGGCGGAAGTTTACGGCTCGCAGTTTCTTAAGCCTGATGGAGATGGAGTTAAGATGGAGTTTAGCTTCGATAAGGCAAGTAACTCTATGATTTTAAACGGAAAGCCTATCCCGCTACCGCACAACTAAATTCTTAAGCTTTGCGGGCGGATTTTAAGCCTGCCCGCAAAGATTTTTGTTTTCCTGCTTTTTAGGCACAGAATTTCGCAAAACTCCACGTAAATTTTTACCTACAGAATTTCGCGGTGGCGCCATAAAATTTCGCTCAAATTTTACCGCATCTTTTCCGCCCGCCCAGCTAAATTTTAATTCGACAATCGAAAAATTTTATCCTTTAATGACAGATAGACTTAAGCAATTTTGGCTATAATGCGCGCTTTTGCAGCGCAGCTAGCGTAAATTTAAAAGACGGCGGAGATGGAGCGGCATTTATTACGCCGCCTCTTTTGACGACGTATTTTATATTGGGAAACTAACGCTAAATTTGCATTTTTAAATTTTAAGGAACGATATGAAAGTAATCAAACGCAACGGCAGAACCGAGGAACTTGACGTAAGCAAGATCAAAAAATACACGAGCGAGGCGGTAGAGGGGCTGGAAAACGTAAGCCTTAGCGAGCTTGAGGTGGACGCAAAGATCCAGTTTCGCGATATGATCACCACGGAGGAGATCCAACAAACCCTCATCAAAACCGCGGTCGAAAAGATCGACGTGGATCGCCCGAACTGGACCTTCGTCGCCGCGCGGTTATTTTTATACGATCTGTATCACAAGGTAACGGGTTTTAGCGGCTACAACAGCCTGCAAGATTACTTCGCTCGCGGCGAGGCGGCGGGTCGCATAATGCTTGGCTTAAAGGAAAAATACGATCTAGAGGATCTAAATTCTTATCTGCAGCCGCAGCGCGATTTACAGTTTAACTACCTAGGCATCAAAACGCTTTACGATCGCTACCTCATCAAGGATAAAAGCGGCGCGCCGATCGAGCTTCCGCAGCAGATGTTTATGGCGATCGCAATGTTCCTCGCGCAAAACGAGCTTGACTGCCAGAGCTGGGCGAAGAAATTTTACGATCTCATATCTAAATTTGAAGTCATGCTGGCTACTCCTACGCTCTCAAACGCCCGCACGACGCGACATCAGCTAAGCTCCTGCTACGTGGGCTCCACTCCCGATAATATCGAGGGGATTTTCGATAGTTACAAGGAGATGGCGTTACTTAGCAAATTCGGCGGCGGTATCGGCTGGGACTGGTGCAAGGTGCGCGCGATGGGCGGCAGCATCGACGGGCATAAAAACGCCGCGGGCGGTATCATCCCGTTTTTAAAGATCACAAACGACATCGCAGTCGCCGTCGATCAGCTGGGCACGCGCAAAGGCGCTATCGCCGTGTATATCGAGCCGTGGCATATGGACGTGAGCGACTTCCTCGATCTGCGTAAAAACTCGGGCGAGGAGAGGCGCCGCGCGCATGAAATTTTCCCCGCGCTATGGATAAACGATCTGTTTATGAAAAGACTTCAAAGCGGCGGCAAGTGGACGCTCTTCGATCCTGCAGAGGTAAGCGATCTGAGCGATCTATATGGCGCGGAATTTCAGGCGCGCTACGAGCAGTACGAGGCCGACGATAAAATTTCAAAATCTACCATCCTGGCAAAGGAGCTTTGGAAGAAAATTTTAACGAGCTATTTTGAGACCGGAATGCCGTTTTTGTGCTTCAAAGATAACGCCAACCGCATCAATCCAAACGCGCATCAAGGCTTAATCAGAAGCTCAAATTTATGCACGGAGATCTTTCAAAATACGGCGCCGAACCACTACAAAATCAAAGTCGTTTTCGATGACGGCAGCGAGAGGCTGTTTGAGGAAAACGAAGATGTGGCGACCGACGCGGGCATCGTAAAAAAGGCGAAAAAGATCACAGCGCTAGACACGCTGGGCGGCAAAGAAATTTTTATCGTGGAAAAAGGCTGCAGCGAGGGCGCGACGGCGGTTTGCAACCTCGCAAGCGTAAATTTAAGCAAAATCAATAGCCGCGAGGAGATAGCTCGCGTGATGCCGATCGCCGTGCGAATGCTCGATAATGTCATCGATCTAAATTTTTACCCGCACGCCAAGGTCAAACATACCAATCTAAAAACCCGCGCGATAGGGCTCGGCGTAATGGGCGAGGCGCAGATGCTTGCCGAGCGCGGCGTGAAGTGGGGCAGCTACGAGCACTTCGAGCTGATCGATAGGATAATGGAAAACGTGAGCTTTAACGCGATCAAGGCAAGTTCAAATTTAGCCGTAGAAAAGGGCAGATACCCCGATTTCGCGGGCTCGAAGTGGAGCGAAGGAATTTTCCCGATCGATTTAGCGAACGAAAACGCTAAGGCGCTCGTTAAGCGCGGCGGGCTTTTTGAGCAGAACAGCTGCGACTGGGACGGGCTGCGCGAGAAAGTAAAGCGCGACGGCATGCGAAACGGCTACCTGATGGCGATCGCGCCGACATCCAGTATCAGCATACTCGTAGGCACCACGCAGACGATCGAGCCGGTGTATAAGCGCAAATGGTTCGAGCACAATCTAAGCGGCATGATCCCGGTCGTCGTACCGAATTTAAGCCCGAAAACGTGGCAGGCGTACGTGCCTGCGTACGAGCTCGATCAGCGCCTACTCGTAAAAGCAGGCGCCATCCGCCAAAAATGGATCGATCAAGGCCAGAGCCTAAATATTTTCATGAGCCTGGATAAGGCAAGCGGCGGCTATCTGAGCGAAATTTACACGCTTGCGTGGCAGCTGGGGCTAAAATCGACTTACTATCTGCGCTCCGAAAGCCCAGATAGCGAGAAGCTAAACAACGTCGCCGATCGCTCGATCGAGTGCGAGGGGTGTCAGTAAAATACGGCGGCGCTATGGTTGAATATAAAATTTGAAAAATTTTGAAATTTTTAAGAGCCGCTATAAAATTTTTGTAAAATTTAAGCGGCTCGGGTCGATAGTAAAGCGAAAGCGCTTATTAAAGATTCTTTGCCTTTCGAAGTAGTTTGATTTAATGACGGACGAGCAAAAAAGCGCAGCCTTCGCAAGAACTAAATTGTTTCAATGGCGCTCGCTCAAATTTAGAGCGTAGATTATTCTACCTGCCCGAGCTTTTTGAGATAGGCGAAAATTTTAGCGATCTCGATCATTTTATTTAGGCTTTCGAGCAGCTTCGCGCTTTGCGAGCTCGGCGCAGATTTGAAAATTTCGCTATTTTCAACGCCGATTACGAGGCTGTTTTCGCCCAGATAAAGCTCGGTTTTACCAAATAAATTTACGGTGATCGTCTGCATATTTTCTAAAATCTTTTTGTTTTGCAAAAATGCGGCGGCGGCGGGATTGTTGAGATAAACGTCAAACGACGCGCTTAGATGCGGGCTGTCTTTAAGCAGCTTAAGATCCGACGCGCCGAAGATGAACTCTCCGCGCGGCACGACTAAAATTTTACTATCGAAGGTCTCGCTAAAATCAAATTTTGCAAAAAGCCCGCCGAAAATCGCCGTATCATCCTTTTTTTTAAGATGCAAAATTTTATCCAGCTCAAATACCCGATTTTCTCTGTTTTTATCGAAATCGCGGCTTAGGCAGATGTCGCCGATTTTTATGCCAAATTCGGGTGTCTTGCCCACTATCGCGTGCTTGCAAGTGCATAGATTTGCCTCTTTACGGAGCGGATTTTTATAAATTTCATCGAGTAAAAATGCGCCGAAAGGCTGAAAGGTAAGACGCAGCTCCTTTGCGATCCAAAGCAGAAATTCATTCTTAAAGGCCTCTTCACTGAGCGCTTCAAATTTACGCGAAATACGCACGGCTAGGTATTTGTAAGCAGGATAAGCAAGAGCCAGCAGCACTAATAAAAATACAAATGAGAAATCTCCGAAATCCTTGCGCATAACGATAAACAGCGCCAGCACCACCACCGCCACGCCGCCACGCGCCTTCCAAAGCGCCACATTGCGCGCTCCATCTAGTTTTTGCTTTTTTAATTCGTAAGAAACAAGGCTCATCGCTATCCCCGTGAGTGAAATTTGACGCTCATTATAGCGAAAAATGGGATTAAATCAAGCCATATGATAAGCGCATTGCTATTTATAAGGCGGGTTTTTTATAATAGCTCAAAAGCATAGAAATCGCCGCTTTTTTCTCTGCATTTTACAATATCGCCCTGTTTGAATTCTAAAATTTCATCCAGCTCGGATTCAAATTTCGTCGTATCGGTAATTTTAAAAATATATTGCGCGATTTGAGCAGCCTTTACCGGGCGCCATACATCAATATCTTCATTCAAAATTTTTATAAAAATTTCTTTATCGGTCACGCTCGCCATATTAAACCTTTCTGCCCAGTTATCTAAAATTCTTTCTGCCTAGCCACAATTTAAGATATTTTAATACGGGTCTTAAATAATCATTAGTAGCGTTGGCTTTAAAGGTGCTCGCGTCCGATTCTATCAAATACCAGCTATATCCGTCATCCTTTAAAATATTCATTTTGCGATGTTTGGCTTGGGTGTTCGCATCGGATATCTCTATATCCAATACTTTATTTGCAATATTCATCTGTACCGATAGATTAGGGCTTAGATCATATATGAAACGGTTAAAATCTTTGATGATATGCGTATTATATACGTCATCGATCATCTCGGCTCTTCTCTTCCTAAAAATTTCCTCTTCTATCGGATCTCCGTCAATAAGCTTTCCATAATGATCCGCGTCTGCTATGAGCTCTTCGTAAGATGCGGTAAAACATCCAAAAAATCCCCTATGCATCCCAAATTTCCAATTCGTAGGCACCGTTTCATCGATTACTTGAAAATATTCGCTATTAAATCTACAGTAATCTATATCATCTGCAAACGGTAATATGCAATAATAAATCCGTCCCTCTTCATATTGGATACCATAAACAAAATAGGTTCTGTTTAATCCCAGATACTCATGCTCGTCTTCTTTTATACATTTTACAATCATTTTTAATCGTCCTTAAATTTGAAATCATCTACGGCTTCTATGATGGGCTACTCGTCTTTATCGCCTATTATACTATTTCTAACAAGTTCTGTAAAAAATTCTTTGTTTTTGGATTTGTTGATTGCCTCTTTTATAGCATTAAAGGATAATTTTAAATTATTTAAATTGCCGTCTATAATGCAAAAGCCATTTTTTTCGCACAATGATATTATGCCCCTTAATACCGCTTCATACTCGGATCTAAAATCGATACGAAACGTAACGGACTCTATTATATTATTAGCATCAAAAAATACCTCTAAGCGATTGCCGTTTTCGCTTCCATATAGATCTATTTCATTAGACCAAGATTTTTCTGGCTTTAATAGGCGCGAAATTTCAGAAAATATCTCTTTTTTGATCTTTGCTTTTTTCCAATACTTATCGTCTTCAAAGAGCTTTATATTGCCATATTGCCGGTCGTATTGCAGATCGTATGTATCGCTTTTAGGTAGAATAAAAAACTCACATTGCCAAATTGCCATATCTCTTTCCTCAAATATTTTCATTTAAAATTTTAAAAGTAATACACATAGCAGCCTCGGTCATCGTATATATCAAATAAAATCGAAAATTTCTCTTTATTGTTTACGGCTAACTGAACTCTAATGTTCAAAGAGGGCTCTTTTGCCAGCTCAAAATTAAAATGGCGCAGCAGTATGGATCTCAAAAAATTTGGCTCAAGCGCCTTTTCTTTTATAAAGATAACGCCCGCTCTGGCGCCGTTTTTATAAGGCTTAGCTTTTGTGTATTGCCCCTTCATATTTTTAAGAAGATACTCCTCTATTTTCTCATCTCTTTCCCAAAAAAGAATTTTATAAACTAGGCTATCTAAGTGGCTTGCTTTTGAAATTAAAAACATAACTAGCCTTATTTTAGCCTCTACATCGATATTTTCAAAATCTATTCTAGACTTGACTATGCCTCTTTTATTTCTATTTATTTTTCTAAATTCTATATCGAAATTAGTTGGATCTATAATGCTTTTTATCATTGTCGTCGCCTTTCAAAGCCCTTTTGCTGCGTGATATTATGCAAGCTCGCTTTAAAATCCTTATCTACTTTTTCCATTTAAATTTTAATCTCTTTCGCTTAATTTTTATAAAATTTTCCAACTCTTTATCGGTAAAATTTAAAACCTCTTTTCGATTTTGTAAATTTACATAAGTGTGCCTTATATCGCAATTACCGACAAAGGCGGCTTCCCAGTTCTTAATTAGCCAACTCGAGCTTATCGCATATTCCCGTCCTTTATTCGAGCGCATTTTATCGCTATAGCCAATAGGCGCAAACATACCGGAATAAAACCCCTCCAGATAGGGTAGTCTCGGGCATCCTTCCGTATCGGTTGCGACGATAAATTTTATCTTTCGATCATATGGACGAAAAGCCTTGTGACACTCTATAATATCTCCATTTTTTAGATCGTCTTTGAATTCTAAAAATTTATAAGTAAATTTTACAGGAATTTTATCATTTATCCTTTTGTATTCGGTCACAGAGCTATCGTAATAAGAAAATATGCTTATATTTCTGGATGGCTCGGTATCACATACAAAATCTAAATTCTCCAATATCCACTTTTTAGAAATCAGACCATTATTATTTTTCGCATTAGCTTCGGGCGGCAATACTATAAACTCCCCCGAATTATCGCCGTTTATACGCAGCAAGTTATTCCAGTTACAAAATAAAAACCGCCTTTGATCGATCTGCAATATATCGCCCTCCGCGAAAATTTCTCTAAAATTGTTAATCGAAAATTTCCTTCTACCTCTTACGGGTATTATCTTTTTATAATTTCTTTTCATGGTCTTTCTTCTATTTTATTATTAAATCGCTGCGCACTTGCTAAATCCCTAGATGCAAAATATATAAATCGTTTTTAATTGCCGAATCGATTAGTTCCAATAGACTGTCTAATTGCTCGATAACCGAGGATTTATTTAACACACAATTTTTATCAAAAACAATTTGCTCATCCGCGCTCAAGAAAAGCGACCTCCAAGAGCATATTATATCTCTAAATTTAGCTTTATCCTCTATCCAGCTATAGCCATAGCAATTTAGACCTTTTTTCAAATTTACCTCATCGTTCCATGTGGTTTGTACCCACTTGAAAGAATACGAAATATGAAGTATCAGATCATCGCTAATTACTACGCAATGCTCTTTAGAGAAAATATTTTCTTTTGTCTTTTTGAGTAAAAATTCATGTTTAGGCATATGGCTCCTTATCGTTTTAAAATATGACTTTAATAAAGCTCGATCTAGCTATTCGCCAAATTTCATCCAGGCTGCGGCGTATTCTAGCGTTTCATTTCTAAAATATTTGCTAATTATATTATATTCGTCTTCTTTCGCAATATTTACAATTGTCTCAACAAAGCCGGTGCAAAACGCCGTGCCGATATATTCGTCTTCGCTTGCCGCTCCCTTTTCCACAAAATCGAAAATTTCATTTCTTGTCTTTTCGTCCAAATCATCAAAAATTTTAATCGTAGTTTCTGCAAAAGATGCAAGCAGCCACAATAAGCTAGGTATGTACTCCATATCGAAAGGAAATATCTGCTCTTGATAGGCGTTAAAATACGCCCTGTTTTTCTCTATAAAGAAATAGATATATTCCTCATATTTGCCCAAATCAGTCTCTATTAAGCGCATTTGCCAATCCTTATAAATTTTTACCCTTATAAAATTCCATCATAATACTTTTCTCCAAAATTTTATAGCGCTTTTTATCTCTTTTTCAAAATGTTTGAATGGTATATAAATTTCATCTTGCTCATAGAGTTTTAACTTTTTATATTTCTTGGAATGCGTAATTCTCACAATATCTTCATAATTTTTTTGCAAAAAATCTATGATTATTTTTACCTCATCCCTACTAAATTGTTTCGCTCTCGCCCGCCGCATAGGCGGCGTAAGTGCTTGAATGAACATATCCTCTATAACATCCTCATCGCCGAAGCGCTCGTAAAAATCAATAAAATCCAGGATATAATACCTAAAAGTATAATCATTGAAAACCTGCAAATCTCCCGATAAAAGTTTGATCGTGCTATGGTCTAAATCACACAGATCTTTACCGTACAGATCTTGCTCGACAAGCTCATCCTTTTGTACAGGATTTGTTATAATTTCCGGCTTTTTCAGTTTAAGCCGCGCCTTTAGCGCTTTTATTTTAGTATGCAATTCAAATTTATTCATCTAGGCAGTATATGTCGTTGTCCAAGTCCACATTATTATCTGCTAATAGTTTCAGTAAATTTGCATTATAATATAGACCGGGCATGCTATTATAACTGTAAACTACGACTCTTAGCAGCTTTTTCACGCTTTGTAATTTTATACTCCTCGCGACATTTATATCTGCTAAAAATTTTTTAATTAGATCTCCCGCAAAAGGTATATCATAAAATTTTTCCTCTATGCTAAAGCCAAAATTTCTGTATTTTAAAATAGAACCTTTTAGTTTCAAATCTCCTTTTTGCCAGACTTTTGTTGCAGATATGCCGTTGCTGCTTATTGTTTCGGATAGATCCCTATCGCTTTCGATCGATAGGATTAGGATTACTTTGTTGCTTTTCAAGATCGCTCCTAAAAATCTTTTATATTATATTCGGTAGGTTCGCCCTTGCCTTTACCATTTTTTAATTTCACGAATATATTGCCCCTTTTATCTTTGTATAAATCATAAGCTGAATTCGGTTTTAGGTCGTGTGGATCCACTCCTTTATCTTTAAGTTTTTTGATTTCACCCTTCGATAGCGCTTTTTGCTAGTCCGCATAACGTATATTCTCGCCAAACCCCGTTTCTCTACCCTGAACTCCGCCGCCGATCGTTAGCTCCAGTTTTATCTTGTTATTTATTTGCTAACGATAAAAGGCATGTGCCTCGCTATATATTCCGAACAATACCGTAGAATTTTCGTCTTTTAATATGCTTCTAACCTCTTCCGGTTCAACTGCGCTTATATTTCCATCTTTCCGCAAAAACCAATCACTACCATTAAGTTCACAGTGAAATTCATCTTTATTTAATTCATCTTTGGAAAGTGCATTCAAATTTATAAATATTAAATCGGGACGTGCACCCAACCTTGGCAATGTGAAATATAATAGTATCAAAGTATAAAATACAAAAAATACTAAAAATTTTACTATTTTCATTTACTTCAAGTTCTTCTAATTCTTTAATGTAATGTTCATTTGGATTCCTTTTATTGTAGATGACAGTAACTGCTACCTTCCCTTTATTCTCACATTTCCATAAAAAAGAAGCCTTACTATCTGAAGGAGTATATGTTTCATCATAGCTAAAAACTTTCCCATCCTGATTTTTAAATTCTATTTTCACATCAAATGAGTGAGAATTTATACCTCCTTCTATTTTAATAAGCTCTAAAGTTCCTTCTGTTTCAACTAAATTTTTATTATTCTCTAAAATTTTTTTTATTTCATTAGCTCTTTCTCC
>ERZ773009.102-NODE-102-length-58055-cov-4.097276_pt1 | contig 58055 bp, 49 predicted proteins | sample MGYA00580663_ERZ773009 | MGnify/ENA primary metagenome ERZ773009 (study PRJEB29015, sample SAMEA2737969) | human oral metagenome | biome: human oral; feature: human-associated habitat; material: dental | place: China | collected 2026 ... | reverse complement strand
CCCCCAGAGTCTTCTGAGTCCTCGGAGCCTTCTGGGGCATCCGAGGTATCCGGGGACCCTGCCGGCACGGAGCGCCCGGCAGGCCGCCCGCGTCCCGGCAAAAAATAGGGAAAAAAGTGGTGCATCCACAACAGAAGACATGCGCCCCGGACCGGCATGCGCAGACGGACGGATTATCACCACGTATGATGACTGGCCTTGTTTCAGTCCGCCGTTTCCTCCGTCGTTTCCATGTTCCCCGATTCCGATACCGCCGCTTGCGGCTGGCGTGCGCACCTGCAGCTGCGGTTTGCCGCACGCACGGCACCGGAAAACCGCGGCGGGCAGGGGGGCCATGCGGCACGCACCGTGTTGCTGGAAAAGCGTCACGAGGGCCCGATGCTGGTGCAGCGCCCCTTCTATCCGGAAGGAGAGGCGGTATGCCATGTCTACCTGCTGCATCCGCCCGGTGGCGTGGTGGGGGGAGACATCCTGCGGCTCGACGTGCGTGTCGAATCCTCCGCACACACCCTCATCACCATGCCCGGTGCCACGAAGTTCTACCGCAGCGCGGGCCCGCAGGCCACGCTCGGGCAGCATTTCTCGCTGGATGATGGCGCCCGGCTGGAGTGGCTTCCGCAGGACACCATCCTCTTTCCCGGCGCACGCGCACGCACCGAAACCCGCTTCGACCTGCATGGCAGCGCCCGGCTGACCGGCTGGGAAACGCTGTGCCTGGGCCGCCCCGTGATGCACGAGGCCTTCGACCGGGGCGAGCTGGTCAGCCGCTTTGCCGTGTATCGGGACGGCCAGCCGCTGCTGCACGAACACCTGCGCATCCAGGGCGGCCACCTTGCCAAGCTCGCCGGTCAGCCCCTGCTGTCCACCCTCGTGTTCACCCCGGCGGATGAAAACCTGCTGGCGCAGGCCCGTGCGCTGCTGCAGGAGAGCGCCGCATCGCTGCCGCTGGCCGGTGCCACCCTGCTGGGCGACCTGCTGGTGGTGCGCCTGCTGGGCGGCGACAACGAACGCATCCAGCGTCTGCAGCAGCAGCTCTGGGCCGCCCTGCGCCCCGCCGTCATGGGGCTGGATCCCAGTCCGCCGCGCATCTGGAGCACCTGATCCGGTCATGCACGCACATCCGTTCGCACGGCAGGCAGGGCATCCGCAACAGGCCCTTTCCCATCTCCTTTCATCCTTGCCCCCCGTTTTCTTTCCACCCGTTTGACCAGGCGTTCCCGGCCAGACCTTTTTCGACCAGACACCATGGAACTCACCCCCCGCGAAAAAGACAAACTGCTGCTCTTCACCGCTGCCCTGCTGGCCGAGCGCCGGCTGGCCCGTGGCCTGCAGCTGAATTACCCCGAGGCGGTGGCCTACATCAGTGCAGCCATCATGGAAGGGGCGCGTGATGGAAAAACCGTGGCGCAGCTGATGGAGGCGGGCCGCCATCTGCTGACCCGTGCCCAGGTCATGCAAGGGGTGCCGGAGATGATTCCCGATGTACAGGTCGAAGCCACCTTCCCGGATGGCACCAAGCTGGTCACCGTGCACAGCCCCATCGTCTAGGGATGCCCGCGACGCCTCCTGAAATCTGCACCATCACACAAGGACACCTTCGATGATTCCCGGTGAAATCCAGGTCCAGCCTGGTGACATTCCACTCAATACCGGTCGTGCCACGCTGACCGTCACCGTGGCCAACCACGGTGACCGCCCCGTGCAGGTCGGTTCGCACTATCACTTCTACGAAGTCAACGACGCCCTGGTGTTCGACCGCGAACCCACCCGTGGTTACCGGCTGGACATCGCCGCCGGCACGGCCGTGCGCTTCGAACCGGGCCAGTCCCGCACCGTCACCCTGGTGGCGCTGGGAGGTCTTCGCCGCGTCTATGGCTTTGCCGGCCGCGTGATGGGGGCACTGGAATCATGAGCAGCATTTCCCGTCGCGCCTATGCCGACATGTTCGGCCCCACCGTGGGCGACCGCGTGCGTCTGGCCGATACCGATCTGTGGATCGAAGTCGAAAAGGACTTCACCCTCTATGGCGAGGAAGTGAAATTCGGGGGTGGCAAGGTCATCCGTGATGGCATGGGGCAGGGCCAGCAGCTGGCCGCCGATGTCATGGATCTGGTGCTGACCAATGCCCTGATCGTCGATCACTGGGGCATCGTCAAGGCCGACATCGGCGTGAAGAACGGCCGCATCGCCGCCATCGGAAAGGCCGGCAATCCGGACATCCAGCCCGGCGTGACCATTCCCATCGGTGCCTCGACCGAGATCGTCGCGGCCGAAGGGCGCATCGTCACTGCGGGGGGCATCGACACCCACATCCACTTCATCGCCCCCCAGCAGGTCGACGAGGCACTGGCCGGGGGCGTGACCACCATGATCGGTGGCGGATCGGGACCGGTGGAGGGCACGCGTGCCACCACCTGCACGGCCGGCCCCTGGCATCTGGCCCGCATGCTGCAGGCCGCCGATGCGCTGCCCATCAACATCGGCCTGCTCGGCAAGGGCAATGCCTCGCAGCCCGAACCGCTGCGCGAGCAGGTCCGTGCCGGTGCCATGGGCCTGAAACTGCACGAGGACTGGGGTTCCACGCCCGCTGCCATCGACTGCTGCATGGGCGTGGCCGACGAGATGGATGTGCAGGTCGCCATCCACACCGACACGCTCAACGAAGGCGGTTTTCTGGAAGACACGCTGCGCGCCATCGGCAACCGCGTGATCCACACCTTCCATACCGAGGGGGCAGGGGGCGGCCACGCACCGGACATCATCGCCGCCTGCGCCCACGCCAACATCCTGCCGTCATCCACCAATCCGACGCTGCCCTATACCGTCAACACGGTGGATGAGCACCTCGACATGCTGATGGTCTGCCATCACCTGGACCCGGCCATCGCCGAGGACGTGGCCTTTGCCGAAAGCCGCATCCGCCGCGAAACCATTGCCGCCGAGGACATCCTGCACGATATAGGTGCCTTCTGCATGACGTCCTCCGACTCCCAGGCCATGGGCCGTGTGGGCGAAGTGGTGCTGCGTACCTGGCAGGTGGCGCACAAGATGAAGCTGCAGCGCGGCCCGCTGCCGCAGGACAGCGAGCGTCACGACAATTTCCGCGTGCGCCGCTACGTGGCCAAATACACCATCAATCCGGCCATCACCCATGGCATTTCCCATGAGGTGGGCTCCATCGAAGTGGGCAAACTGGCCGACCTGGTGCTGTGGTCTCCCGCCTTTTTCGGCGTGAAGCCTTCCCTGGTCATCAAGGGCGGGCTGGTGGTGATGGCCCCGATGGGTGACATCAACGGCTCCATCCCCACCCCGCAGCCCGTGCATTACCGGCCCATGTATGCCGCGTTCGGTGCCGCCCGCCATGCCACGCGGATGACCTTCCTGCCCGGTGCTGCCATTGCCGCCGGCTTGCCGGAGCAGTTGCGCCTGCAGAGCCTGATCGGCCACGCGCACGACTGCCGCCGCATCCGCAAATCCAGCATGATCCACAACGACGCACTGCCCGACATCCACGTCGATCCGCAGACTTACCAGGTGCGCGCCAACGGAGAACTGCTGGTGGCCGAGCCGCTGGCCACACTGCCGATGGCCCAGCGCTATTTCCTCTTCTGAACGGTTTTCTGCATCCTGTCATGACCGAAGTTCTACCCGGGCTGCCGATGTTCACGCGCCGGCTGGATCTGCCCGATGGCAACGAATCCCTGCCCACCACCCTGAAGATGGCCAGCGCCACGCTGCCCATCGACGTGCGCATCAGAAGCCGCGCCCGCATCGCACTGGACGGGGGCGGTGAGGCCGGCTTCATCCTGCCGCGTGGCCATCTGCTGCGCGGTGGCGATGTGCTGGCCGATGAAACCGGCCAGTACCTGCTGCGCATCCAGGCGGCGGCCGAAACCGTCTCCACCCTGTACTGCGACGATCCCCTGCAGCTGGCCCGTGCCTGCTATCACCTGGGCAATCGCCACGTGCCCCTGCAGATCGGCCCGGGCTTTGCACGCTACCAGCACGACCATGTGCTCGACGATATGCTCGTCCAGATGGGCCTGCACGTCGTGGTCGAACAGGCCCCGTTCGAGCCCGAGGCCGGTGCCTACCAGAGCGCCCCGCACGGCCATTCGCATGGTCATGTGCATGATCACGGTCATGGTCATGCGCAGGGTCACGGTCATGCGCAGGATCATGCACACCACCATGATCATGGCCATCACCATGGTCACGACCACGACCACGACCACGACCACGACCACAGCCATAGCCATAGCCGTAGCCATAGCCACGGTCACGGTCACGGTCACGGTCACGGATGACTTCGCGGGATACCGTGCTGCCGGCCGTCCAGTTCCTTTTTCCTGAATATCCCCCTTCCCACAGGACCTCACCCATGAAACGACTGCTTCCCCTGCTGCTGGCAGCTGCCGCAGCGCCCGTGCTGGCCCACACCGGCACCGAACCCCATGTGCACACCTCCGCCCTGCAGGAAGGCCTGCTGCATCCCGTCACCGGTCTGGACCACCTGCTGATGCTGCTGGGCACCGGGGTGCTGGCGGCCGTGACCGGCCGTTCCCTGCTGCTGCCGCTGGCCACGCTGGCTGCCATGCTCGTGGGGGCCGTGGCCGGACACTACAGCACTGAATTCGTCGGCATGGAAACGCTGATCACGCTGTCGCTGGCCGTGGCCGGTCTGGCCCTGCTGCTGCCGTCGCGCCAGCGCGTGCTGGCCTGGCTGATGCCGGCACTGGCCCTCGTGCACGGCTGGGCCCATGGTGTCGAGGCGGCACCCGATGCTTTCTGGCAGTTCACCGCCGGCTTCGTGATGGCCAGTGCCGCCTTGCTGGCCGTGGGCTTTGGCGCGGGGGCGCTGCTGCGCCGTCACCAGCGCGTGCGCCAGCTGGCCGGTGGAGGCCTCGTGGCCGCTGCCGCCGTCCTCTTTGCCGGCTGATGCAGGGCAGTCTTGCCCAGCTGCGCATGCTGCAGCTGGCCAGCGCATCGCTGCCGGTGGGAGGCTACACCTACTCGCAGGGGCTGGAATGGGCGGTGGAAGCCGGCTGGGTCCGTACCGTGGCGGATTTCGTCCGCTGGCAGACCGAACAGATCCACGACACCCTCGTCAGCCTGGACTGGCCCGTACTCAGCCGCCTCTACGCAGCTGCCGACCTGCAGCAGCCCGATCTGGGCGCCTTTACCCGGTGGGGCGTCTTCCTGCTGGCCAACCGGGAAACGGCTGAACTGCGGGCCGAAGAGGCCCAGCGGGGCGCAGCCCTGGCCCGCCTGATCGATGGCTGGCAGATGCAGCCCGACGCCCCGTGGCGTGTAGCCTTGGCACTCACCCAGGCCAGTGCCATGGCCTGGCTGGCGCAGCACTGGCACATGCCGCTGCAGCAGCTGCTGCTGGCCCATGGCTTTGCCTGGCTGGAAGGCGCCGTGATGGCCGGCGTGAAACTCGTGCCCTTCGGCCAGCAGGCGGCACAGACCCTGCTGCGCGACCTGGGTGCGGTGCTGGCCGAACAGCTGCCCGTGGCCTTGCAGCTGCCCGATGACGACATCGGCGGCGGCCTGCCCATCGTGTCGATCGCCTCGTCCTGCCACGAAACCCAGTACAGCCGGCTGTTCCGGTCGTAGCGGGGCACGCCCCCTTCGAGACCCTCTTTTCCCTTTTCCCGTCCGGTTTCCCCTTTCCCGTCGGATTTCCTCTTTCAGACCATGCAGAACGAACAGCACTATAAACAGCCACTGCGTGTGGGCGTGGGCGGCCCCGTCGGCTCCGGCAAGACGGCCCTGCTCGAAGCCCTGTGCAAGGCGATGCGTGACCACTACCAGCTGGCGGTGGTGACCAACGACATCTACACGCGCGAAGACCAGCGCATCCTCACCGAGGCCGGTGCGCTGGCCCCCGAACGCATCGTCGGCGTGGAGACCGGGGGCTGTCCGCACACCGCCATCCGCGAGGATGCCTCGATGAACCTGGCCGCCGTCGAGGACCTGGCCCGGCGCTTCGGCAACCTCGACGTGGTGTTCGTCGAAAGCGGTGGCGACAACCTCAGTGCCACCTTCAGCCCCGAGCTGGCCGACCTCACCGTCTATGTGATCGATGTGGCCGAAGGCGAGAAAATCCCCCGCAAGGGCGGCCCGGGCATCACCCGTTCCGACTTTCTGGTCATCAACAAGATCGATCTGGCCCCTTACGTGGGCGCAAGCCTCGACGTGATGGAGCGTGATACGCAGCGCATGCGTCCCGGGCGCCCCTGGGCGTTCACCAACCTGAAGACCGGCGAGGGGCTCGATACCCTCATCGACTTCATCGTGGACAGGGGCATGCTGCCCCCGCGCCCGCCACGCAGCGCCTGACGATGCTGCCGCCCAGCCGCCCAGCCGCCCAGCCGCCCAGCCGTCCCGCTGTTCCGCTGTTCCGCTGTTCCGCTGTTCCGCTGTTCCGCTGTCCCGCTGTCCCGCTGTCCCGCTGTCCCGCTGTCCCGCTGTCCCGCTGCCTTGTCGCCCCGCCCCGCAGGCTCGAGGGGCGGCACGGTAATGAATGAGCTTCTGGTGCGCTCCAGCAGGTCCACGATGCACCCCAACCCTCTGCTTATCCCTGAAAGGGACTGCAGAGGGTTTTTAATTTGATCGCCGTCAATTTACGTAGTGTCTGCCTTATAAGAACCACCGTCTCTTTTACAAAGCTGCATATACCTTACGCGATCAGGGGCCATATATTCCGGCGTATGGAGCGAAGGGTGCAATAATCCGCCCCATTCGACAGTTGCTGTACCCATCCGGGTGCCGGGATCCGTTCACCGCATTCAGCGTGCAGGGTACCAGGCACTTTCCGATACTGGCAGGCGCTGGTGTGGAGGTGCCGTTGCCGGTGCTGCATTGCCGCAGCGCCATGCCCGGTCAAATCATTTCAAATACAAGAGGCCCCCCCATGAAGAAACTCGCTGCCGCCCTGGCGCTGAGCCTGCTGCCCCTGGCCTTTGCCGCCCAGGCAGAAATCACCACCACCGACGTGGTGGGTCGCAAGGTCACGGTTCCCGACGTACCCAAGCGTGTGGTGCTGGGCTTTTATTACGAAGATTATCTGGCCATCGCCGGTCCCGGTTCGCTGGACCGCGTGGTGGGCCTGTCGCTGACCACCTGGAAAGACTGGCGCCCGAAACAGTTTGCCGCCTATGAAAAGGCGCTGCCCAAACTGAAAACCCTGCCGGACGTGGGCTCGACCGATGACAACACCTTCTCCATCGAGAAACTCATCGCCACCAAGCCGGACCTGCTGATTCTTGCCACTTTCAGCTACGAGGCACTGGGCGAGAGCGTCAAGCAGATCGAGGCTGCCGGCATTCCCGTGCTGGTGCTCGATTACCTTTCGCAGACCGTGGACAAACACGTGGCCTCGACGCTTGCGCTGGGCAAGATCATGGGCCAGGAAAAACGCGCCCAGGAGCTGGCCGACAACTACCGCAAGGCCTTCGAGGACATCGACGCCCGCATCAAGAAAGCCGGTCCCACGAAGAAAAAGGTCTATTTCGAGCTGGCCCAGAAGGGCGCCTCCGAAGTGGGCAACTCCTACGGCAACAGCATGTGGGGCGCACTGGTCACCCGCCTGGGTGGCCACAACATCGCCGATGGTCAGGTCGGCAACTGGGGGCCGCTCAGCCCCGAGTACGTGCTCTCCCAGAAGCCTGACCTGATCTTCCTGGCCGGCTCCGAATGGCTGAACAAGCCGCAGGCCGTCGAAATGGGCTTCGACGCGAAGGAAGACGTGACGCGTGAGCGCATCGCCGCCTACCTGAAGCGCCCGGGCTGGAGCAACCTGCCCGCCACGAAGACCGGCAACGTGCACGGCATCTACCACGGGGGCGCCCGCACCCTGTCCGATTACGTGTACGCCCAGTACATCGCCAAGCAGCTCTATCCGGAAGCCTTTGCGGATGTGAATCCGCAGCAGAATCTGCGTGACTTCTACGACAAATGGCTGCCCGTGAAGGCCGACGGCGTGTTCATGCTGCCCTACGGCGAGCAGAACGGCAGCAAGTGAATCCGCAGGGCACATAACGACCAACAGGAGCCGCCCCTCATGCAGCAGGCCACGCAGGACCTCGCTTCCAGATCCGCCACCGGCCCCGCCCCGTCGGGCGGGCGTGACGCACCAGACCCGCAGCGTCATGGTGACTACCAGCGTGTTTCTGCCCGGCGCCTGCTGCTGATCGGCATCTCCTGTGTGGTGCTGCTGTCACTGCTGCTGCTCGACATCACCACCGGCCCTTCCGGCATGCCCTTTGCCGATGTCTGGCGCGGCCTGATGGCCGGTCCGTCCGGCGAGGAACTCGACGTGGCCACCATCCTGTGGCAGCTGCGCATGCCGCAGACCCTGATGGGGGCGTTGGTGGGCGCCTGCCTGGGCCTGGCCGGCCTGCAGATGCAGACCATCCTGGGCAACCCGCTGGCCAGTCCGTTCACTCTGGGTTTCTCGGCCGCTGCGGGTTTTGGCGCCGCGCTGGCCATCATGTTCGGCGGCAGCCTGCCGCTGCCCGGCTACATCGTCATTCCCGTCTGCGCCTTCCTCATGACGATGGTGGCCTGCGGGCTGGTCTACATCATCGCCCGGCTGCGCAGCGCCTCGCCCGAGATCCTGGTGCTGGGTGGCATCACCGTGCTGTTCTTCTTCCAGTCGGTGCAGTCGCTGCTGCAGTTCATGGCCTCGCCCGAAGTGCTGCAGCAGATCGTCTTCTGGCTGTTCGGCAGTCTGCTCAAGTCCACCTGGACCAGCGTGTCCGTCTGCGCCGTTGTCCTGCTGCTGTGCCTGCCCTTCATCATGAAGGATGCCTGGGCGCTCACCACCCTGCGTCTGGGGGATGCCAATGCGCGCAGCCTGGGGCTGTCGGTCGACCGCATCCGGCAGCGCACCTTCTTCATGGTGGCGCTGCTCACAGCCGCTGCGGTCTCCTTCGTGGGCACTATCGGCTTCGTGGGGCTCATCGCCCCGCATGCGGCCCGCAGCATGGTCGGTGAAGACCACCGCTATTCGCTGCCGCTGGCGGCCGTCATTGGCGCCGTCATCCTGGTGGGGGCCTCGGTGTTCGGCAAGTTCATCTCGCCGGCGGCTGTCATCCCGGTGGGCATCATCACCGCCGTGGCCGGCGTGCCCATGCTGTTCGCCATCATCGCCCGGCGTGGCAACGAAGGGTAAGGGGAATTGACATGAGCCTCGAACTGAAATCCGTCAGCGTCATGCGTGGCAAGGCCCGCATCCTGAAGGACATCTCGGGCCGGCTGGAACCGGGCCAGATTGTCGGCCTCATCGGCCCCAACGGCACCGGCAAGTCCACCCTGGTCAACGCCATCGCCACCCTGTATCCCTTTGGCGGCACCATCCACTGGAAGGGCCGCCCCGTGAAGCTGGGAGAGATCGGCTACATGCCGCAGCAGTGCCATGTGCGTGCCGACATCAGCGTCACCGAGACCGTGCTGCTGGGGCGCCACGAGGGGCTGAGCTGGCGCGTCGACAACGCCATGGTGGATGAGGCCATCGGCGTGCTGGATGAATTCGGCATCGGCCACCTGCACAGCCGCAGCATGAACACGCTGTCCGGCGGCCAGCAGCAGCTGGTGCTGCTGGCCCAGCGCCTGCTGCGCTCTCCGGAGCTGCTGCTGCTGGATGAAGCCACCAGCGCGCTCGACGTGCGCCACCAGATGCAGGTCTTCGACCGGCTGCGGGAATATGTCGATCGCACGGGCGCCCTCGTGGTCATCGCCATCCACGACCTGAACCTGGCCTCACGCCATACCGACACCATCATGCTGCTGAACGGCGGCTATGTGGCTGGCCTGGGCAGCTTCAACGAGGTTGTCTGCGAAGAGGCCCTGCGTACCGTCTATGGCATCGAGGCCGAGCTGCTTTGCGCCAGCAACGGCCAGACCGTCGTGCTGCCGCTGTGCGCGGCGGCGCACTGACGTGCTTGCGTCAGCGCACCGCTTCGTCCGATGCGCTGACCGATGCCCCGCCCGGGGGCGATGATGTCCCGCCTGAGGGCGCAGTCATGACAGGCCATCCGGCCTAGGCCTGCCGGCTGTCTGTCCATACCCGTGCATTCCTTCACTGCCGTCTTGTCTGCCCGTCGATAGGCTTTTCATATCGCGCCAATTCGGGTGCGATGCTGACGGCCAGGCCGCCAGCTTCCGATCATCCTTCCATCCCGATCGATCTGGAGCTGCCATGAAATCGACCGCTTCCCGCTCTCCCTTCCAGTCCAGCGCCATCGCCGTGGCCCTGGCTTCCTCCCTGTTTGCCCTGACCGCCTGCGGCGGCGGTGGCGGCGATTCCTCCACCACGTCCGGTACGGCCGGCTCGGCAGCCGGCGGCACCACGGCTGTTGCCAGCAACGCCCATGGTTCTGCGGGCGCATCCAACAGCGCAACCAGCAGCGGCACCCCGCAGGGGCAGGGTACGGCGGGCATCGGCACTCAGCAGGCTCAGGGCGCGGCAGGAAGTAGCGCTCAGCAGGGGCAGGGCACGGCAGGCAGTGGTCTGGACCTGGGCGTGTTCAAGCATGGCCAGTTGGGGAGTGCGGGCCCTGGGAATGGGCCGTCGAACAGTGAGTCCCAGGCGGCCCTGTGGCGCGGCAAGGGCATCGGGACCGAGTATGCACGGCGCATCCATGCCACGTGCCCAACGCTGGATGTCGCCACCGAGTGGGGGTCAAAGGCTTACGTGCCCTCCATTCTCTCCTGCGTTGCAGGCAGCTACGTGGGTACGGACCTTTGGACGGGTCAGCGTTGCGAGGTCAACATTGCTGCCAATGGGGATGTTCGCGCCAGCCGCGGGGGACGCGCCTTCAGGTCGTTCAGTACGACCAAGCTTGAAGATTACAGTTGGAAAGATGGTGCTTTCCGTATCAAGCTGAGCGCGGAGGGCAGGAAGGTCGCGAACTCGTTAGATGAAGAGGCAGAGTCGGTTGGCCTCTACTTTGACCCTATGGATGCTCTGGGGGCGCGCAAGCTTGATCGCGATGGGTGGACTCTGCTGGTAGGGCAGCTGGACGAGAACGGGAACCGCATCAACGAGCAGCGTGCGCGGGAAGAGTGGCTTGATGATCCGGAATCGTCACGACTCATCCAGAAGATGGGTGATTACTTGGTGGTGGAAGTGGCGCACGAAGCCGAAGTGATGTCGCGGGATGACCTGATCTGGTGCGCCATTCCCCGCTGATTTTGTCGTGAGGGGGCTCCAGGGCCCCTCTGTCACCGATGCTGCATCACGGGCCTTGTTGGGGGCTTCTGCACCCCGATGAGGCTCTTCCCCCGCTTCCCATCCTTTCACCATGAAAACTGAATCCTTGCGCGTGCCCTTTGAGACCACCGCGCTGAAGGTGGCTGTTGTTTCCTCCCTGCTGACGCTGGCCGCCTGTGGCGGCGGGGGCTCTTCACCGTCTGCGCCGATCAAGGCCTCGGCAGATGGGGCTCGCACGCCCGTTGTGGCAGCCCAGGATCAGGTGTCTGCCACACCCACGCCACGGCCCGTCAGCGATGTACCCCAGGCGCAGGCGACCCCGCAACCGCCAACGCAGCTGCAACCACAACCGCAGACACAACCACACCCACAGCCGCAGCCACAAGACAACTCAGCCACGGCGGATGCCAATGGCTCCGGCCTCGGTGCTCAGAATGCGCCGGAAACACCCTCGAATCCTGTACATGTGGGGGAACCGTCTGCCGCCACGGCAGGACAGAAGGGGGAGGAACACTATATTCTGCCGGGCGACGGGCCTGGCGTGGCGCTGGCGCACAAGATCATGGCCACGTGTCCGGTACCGCATCCCGCAGGTTATGGCAACAACGGGGTCTGGCTGTCTGCGCCACCGCTGCTGGCCTGTGTGGCGGGCACCTACACAGGGACGGATCTGATCACGGGCGAGCGCTGTAAGGTGGACATCTCGGCTGAGGGTGAGGTCCGGGCCGAACGGGATTCGTTGCGCATGGATCCGTTCGTGGCGTATCTGGCCAACGACTACGCCATGAAGTACGGCCATGTCCACATGTCGCTGTCCACGGCCGGCCGCCCCCTGATCGCGAAGGTGCTGAGCCAGCGGCTGGGGGTCTACTTCGATCCGCTGGACTTCCTGGGGCGACGCAAGCTGCTGCGCCTGGACGGGGAGGTACCGGGCGAGGCCGTGCTGGCCAAGTTCTCCAGCCACTTCGTCGTGATGGCGGAAAACGACGACCGCTTCTACGGGCCGGTCGCCAACATCTGGTGCGGCGTTCCCCTCTGATCCGGGCGCTCGCTGCATCCGGTGAGCCAGCGGCCTCCGCCGCCCTGGCTCACCATCCCCTTCTTCATGGGCGATCAGCCAGTCAGCCTTCTGCTTTCCCTTCTTCTTCTGCCTGCCGCTGGCTCTGCAGATAGTCCTTCAGCAGCGGCAGGGTGAGCGGCTTCTTGCGGGCCCAGGCCAGCCGGTCCAGACCGTCCAGAATGGTCTTCAGGCTGGCCATGTCACGGCGCGTGTGGCGCAGCAGATAGGTGCTCAGGTCCTGGCCCAGATTCAGGCCGCGCTCGCGGGCGCTCCGCTCCAGGGCGTCGGCCAGCGCGTTGTCATCCAGCGGCTGCAGCGAGAACACCATGCCCCAGCTCAGGCGACTCACCAGCTCCGGCAGCAGCTTCAGCCGGGCGGGGGGCTGGTTGCCAAAGACCACCAGGGCGTGGTCGGGCTGATCGATCAGGGCATTGAAGCGATGAAAGAGCGTGCGCTGCCGGCCCTTGCTGTACCGGTCCACGTCGTCCACCACCATCAGGTTCGGGCACTGGCTGGCGGTCAGTGCGCCGGCCAGGTGGCTCTTGCCTGAGCCATCGGGCCCCCAGATGTAGAAGAAGCGCTGGGCGGGTGTCTCGCCGTGCTTCAGGCTGTGCACGAGGTGACGCAGCGTGGCTAGGCACTCCAGGTTGGCGCCGGGCACGAAGTTGTCGAAACACGGCGGAGGAGGAGGGCCGAAATCCAGCGTCAGTTGTGCATCCATGGTGGTGGGGCGGTTCAGGCTTGCCCGTCCGGGGGCAGGTGGTGTACCTGCCGATTCTAGAGCGTGTGGGGGCGGTGCTGTTCTGCATGATGCCGCACTGTGTCCTTCCATGTAACAGGCAACCTGGTGGGCAGGGGGCGTCGGGGGGAAGCAGGGAGCGGTGGGGCGCCACAAGATCGATGGGGGCAGCATGGGGCGCCCGTGTCCGTCATGGTCCGTCGTCACGCTAGAATGCGGCTGCCGCCGGAGCAGGGCAAGGGGCTCGTCGACTCCGGTCCCATCATCCCGTAGGCGGGGCCTGGCCGGCCCCGGCCGGGCACGCAGCGAGAAGCATCATGGCGAACACGCAGAAAACAGGTCTTTCCTACCGGGATGCCGGGGTCGATATCGATGCAGGTGACGCGCTGGTCGAGCGCATCAAGCCGCTGGCGGCGCGCACGCGCCGTCCGGGCCTGCTCTCGGGCATTGGCGGTTTCGGGGGGCTCTTCCAGGTGCCGGCCGGCTACCGCGAACCGGTGCTGGTCTCGGGTACCGACGGCGTCGGCACCAAGCTGAAACTGGCCTTTGCGCTGGACGTGCATGACACCATCGGCATCGACCTGGTGGCCATGAGCGTCAACGACATCCTGGTGCAGGGGGCCGAGCCGCTCTTCTTCCTGGACTATTTCGCCTGCGGGCACCTGGACGTGGACACGGCGGCGGCCGTGGTGGGCGGCATTGCCCGGGGCTGCGAGCAGTCCGGCTGCGCGCTGCTGGGCGGCGAGACGGCCGAGATGCCGGGCATGTATCCGGACGGCGAGTATGACGTGGCCGGCTTTGCCGTGGGCGTGGTCGAGCGCAGCCAGATCATCGATGGCAGCCGCGTGCAGGTCGGTGACCGACTGCTGGGCCTGGCCTCCAGCGGGCCGCACTCCAACGGCTATTCGCTGGTACGCAAGGTGCTGGAAAAGGCCCTGGGCGAAGTCTCTGCCCAGGCGCTGCAGCAGCCGCTGGAGGGCCGTCCGCTGGCCGAGCACGTCATGGCACCCACCCGCATCTACGTGAAGTCGCTGCTGCCGCTGCTGCGTGATGCCGCGCAACCCATCCATGGCCTGGCGCACATCACGGGCGGCGGACTGGTGGAGAACGTGCCCCGCATGCTGCCCGAGGGGGTGACGGCCCACATGGAAGCGTCGCGCTGGCAGCGCCCGCCGGTCTTCGACTGGCTGCAGCAGCAGGGCGGTATCGACACGGCCGAGATGCACCGCGTGTTCAACTGCGGCATCGGCATGGTACTGGCCGTGGCCCCGGCCGACGTGGCCGCCGTCACCCGGGCACTCACCGAAGCCGGCGAGCAGGTCTTCGAGATCGGTGAGGTGCGCACGCGCCAGCCGGGCGAAGCAGCGGCCGTGGTCGCCTGAGGGGAAAGGGCAGGGTAGGTCCTGTCAGCACGGACGACCGCCTCGGGTACCCCGCGTCCCGACCAACGGTCGTCCGTTGTTTTTTGTTGTCGCTATTATTTTTGTATATATCGATTGCGGGTGATTGAATGTGGCCTGACAGGGGGGCATTTCCCTCTCACGTCAGTCTAACCGCGATGCAGTCGTGTTCACTGCGCAGCATCCGGGGTATTGTCTGACGATTTCTCACAAATGCGCGTGCTTTCAGGCACATACCGTCGACCGTTGGCCGGTTCATGCGCCTGACGCTTTGGGTTTTGAGGCATTGGCTACTAGAATCCTCTTCATGAATCGCCGGATTTCCGCTCGCGCAGCTTGCGGGGTGGGCCGGTGTGTTCATCTTTATTCCCGGCCCGTGTCGACTGCTCTCAGTCCGGATCGTTGTCGATCCGGCGGCACTCGGTGCGGGTTTTGATTTTTTACCCCGGACGAGTCCCTGTGCCGCTCCGGACGAATGCCGCGTCAAGGCGCGTGTTCGTCGGGATGGCATGCGGTCTTGTCCAGACCAGGAAGGTGGTGCCATGGAGCAGAAGATCTCCCGGCGACAGTTCTTCAAGGTGACGGGGACCAGTCTCGCTTCTTCCAGCATGGCTCTGATGGGCTTCTCGCCCTCTCAGGCGCTGGCAGAAGTGCGCCAGTTCAAGCTGGCCGAGACCACGGTGGCCCGTCAGACCTGCACGTACTGTTCGGTGGGTTGCGGCATTCTGATGTATTCGCTGGGCGACGGTGGCCTCAACGCCAAGCGCGCCGTCATTCACGTCGAGGGTGACGCAGACCACCCGGTCAACCGCGGCACGCTCTGTCCGAAAGGGGCGGGTCTGCTGGACTTCGTCAACAGTCCTAACCGGCTGAAGTACCCCGAATACCGGGCACCGGGCTCCGATCACTGGCAGCGCATCTCCTGGGATGACGCGCTTGATCGCATCGCCCGCCTGCTGAAGGACGACCGCGACGCCAACTTCGTTCAGAAGACCGATGACGGCAAGGTGGTCAACCGATGGACGAGTACCGGGATGCTGGCCGCTTCGGCCGCCAGCAATGAAGTCGGCTACATCACCCACAAGGTGGCCCGCAGCTGGGGTCTTCTGGCGTTCGACAACCAGGCGCGTGTCTGACACGGCCCGACGGTGGCAGGTCTTGCCCCGACGTTTGGCCGTGGTGCGATGACGAATCACTGGGTCGACATCAAGAATGCCGACGTAGTGCTGATCATGGGCGGCAATGCTGCCGAGGCGCATCCCTGTGGTTTCAAGTGGGTGACCGAAGCGAAGGCGCACAACAATGCGTACTTCATGGTGGTCGACCCGCGCTTCAACCGCTCTGCCGCGGTGGCGGACTATTACGCCCCCCTCCGGTCGGGCAGCGACATCGTGTTCCTGGGCGGGATCATCAACTATCTGCTCACGCACGACCGCATCCATCACGAGTACGTCAAGAACTACACCGACTTCAGCTTCATCGTCCGCGACGATTTCCGCTTTGTCGATGGCATCTTCTCGGGCTACAACGAGGAGACGCGCACCTACGACCGCTCGACCTGGGACTATGAGCTCGGGCCGGATGGCTACGTGCGTACCGATCCCACGCTGCAGCACCCGCGTTGCGTCTATCAGCTCATGAAGAAGCACTATGCGTCCTACACGCCCGAGGCGGTGGAACGTGTGTGCGGCACGCCGAAGGACAAGTTCCTGCACGTGGCCGAGACGCTGGCCTCGACGGCCGTGCCGGGCCGGGCGGCCACCATCATGTACGCGCTGGGGTGGACGCAGCACTCCATCGGGGCGCAGATCCTGCGCACCGGTGCCATGGTGCAGCTGCTGCTGGGCAACATCGGCGTGTCGGGCGGCGGCATGAACGCGCTGCGCGGCCACTCCAACATCCAGGGTCTGACCGACCTGGGCTTGCTCTCGGCCACGCTGACCGGCTACCTGACGCTGCCGCGCGAGACCGAGCAGGACTACGGCAAGTACATGGCCAAGCGCACCCTGAAGCCGCTGCGGCCGGGCCAGGTCAGCTACTGGCAGCACTATCCGAAGTTCCACGTCAGCCTGATGAAGTCGTGGTACGGCGACAAGGCGACCAAGGAGAACAACTGGCTGTTCGACTACCTGCCCAAGCTCGACAAGGAGTACGACATGCTCCAGATCTTCGAGATGATGAACGAGGGCACGGTCAACGGCTACCTGGCGCAGGGCTTCAATCCCATTGCCGCGCTGTCCAACAGCGGGCGGGTGCGCAGCGGCCTGTCCAAGCTGAAGTTCCTGGTCATCATGGACCCGCTGGCCACCGAGACCTCCGAGTTCTGGCGCAACTTCGGCGAGTTCAACGACGTCGACACTGCCAGCATCAAGACCGAGGTCTTCCGGCTGCCCACCACCTGCTTTGCCGAGGAGGACGGTTCCATCGTCAGCTCGGCGCGGGTGCTGCAGTGGCACTGGAAGGCGGCCGAGCAGCCGGGTGAGGCACGTCCCGACATCGCCATCATGGCGGCGCTGCACCTCCGCCTCAAGGAGCTGTACGCCAAGGAAGGCGGGGTGTTCCCTGATCCGATCCGCGATCTGGACTGGAGCGGCTATGCGCGTCCGGAAGAGCCCACGCCCGAAGAACTGGCCATGGAGTACAACGGCCGGGCGCTGAAGGACGTGACCGATCCGAAGGACCCCACCAAGGTCATCCGCAAGGCTGGCCAGCAGCTGGCGGGCTTCGGTGAATGCCGCGACGACGGTTCCACCGCCAGCGGCTGCTGGATCTGGGCGGGCTGCTGGACTGAGGCCGGCAACCAGATGGGCCGGCGCGACAACTCCGACCCCACCGGCATCGGCAACACGCTGAACTGGGCATGGGCCTGGCCGGCCAACCGGCGGGTGCTGTACAACACGGCATCCACCGACCTGAACGGCAAGCCCTACAACCCGAATCGCGTGCTGGTGGAGTGGAACGGCAGCAAGTGGGTCGGTGCCGATGTTCCCGACATGGCGCCCACGCTGGCACCGGAATCGGGGGCTGGGCCGTTCATCATGAACCCGGAAGGGGTGGCGCGCTTCTTCTCGCGTCAGGGCATGGCCGAAGGGCCGTTCCCCACCCACTACGAGCCGTTCGACACGCCGCTGGGCTACAACCCCATGTACCCGAACAATCCGAAGGCGACCTCGTCGCCGGCGGCCCGGGTGTTCAAGCCGATCTGGGAAACCTTCGGCAAGCCCGAGGAGTTCCCGCACGTGGGTACCACCTACCGGCTGACCGAGCACTTCCACTACTGGACCAAGCACGCACTGATCAACGCCGCACTGCAGCCCGAGCAGTTCGTGGAGATCGGCGAGGCGCTGGCCCAGGAGCTGGGCATCAAGGCCGGCGACAAGGTGAAGGTGTCCTCCAAGCGCGGCTTCATCAAGGCCGTGGCGGTGGTCACCAAGCGCATCCGGCCGCTCAAGATCGACGGCAAGACGATCCATCACGTGGGCATTCCCATCCACTGGGGGTTCAAGGGCATGACCCGGCCGGGCTTCCTGGCCAACACGCTGACGCCGTATGTGGGTGATGGCAACAGCTTCACGCCTGAGTTCAAGACCTTCCTCGTGAAGGTCGAGAAGATCTGAGGAGCTGAAACATGTCGCTGCAATCACTCGATATCAAACGCCTGTCGGCCACTACCACCACGCCGCCCCAGGTGCGTGAACCGCGTTCCGGCGAGATCGCCAAGCTCATCGATGTCTCCAAGTGCATCGGGTGCAAGGCGTGCCAGTCGGCCTGCATGGAGTGGAACGACCTCCGACCCGACATCGTGGAAACACCGTTCGGGCCGGAGGTGGCCAGCACCACCAACGGCACGTACAACAACCCCACCGACCTGAACGGCAACACCTGGACGGTGATGCGGTTCACCGAGTACGAGAACGACGCTACCGGCAACCTGGAGTGGCTGATCCGCAAGGACGGCTGCATGCACTGTGCCGAGCCGGGCTGCCTGAAGGCCTGCCCGTCGCCGGGTGCCATCGTGCAGTACACCAACGGCATCGTGGACTTCCACGAGGAGAAGTGCATCGGCTGCGGCTACTGCATCACCGGCTGCCCGTTCAACATCCCGCGCATCTCCAAGAAGGACAACAAGGCCTACAAGTGCACGATGTGTTCCGACCGGGTGGCGGTGGGTCTGGAGCCTGCGTGCGTCAAGACCTGCCCCACGGGTGCCATCGTCTTCGGGACCAAGGAGGCCATGAAGGACCACGCCGAGACCCGCATCGCGGATCTGAAGCGGCGCGGTTTCGAGAATGCCGGCCTGTACGATCCGGAAGGGGTGGGGGGCACGCACGTCATGTACGTGTTGCACCACGCCGACAAGCCGTCCATCTACGCCAACCTGCCTGAGAAGCCCCAGATCAGCCCGATGGTGACGGTCTGGAAGGGCGTGGCCAAGCCGCTGGCCATGGTGGCCATGGGCGCGGCCATGCTCGGCAGCCTGTTCCACTTCATCACCAAGGGCCCCAACTCGGTGTCCAAGGAGCTGGAGGACGAAATGGATGCCGAGGACAGGGAGCTGGCCCGCCAGGCGGCGGCTGCCAGGCAGCAGGCATCGTCCGGTGCCCAACCAGGCAAGGAGGTCTGATCCATGCAACGCAACCCACGCGACATTGTTCGCTACACCGCTTCCGAGCGGGTCAACCACTGGATCGTCGGCTTTTTCTTCATCGCACTGGTGCTTACGGGGCTGGCGATGTTCCATCCGGCCTTCTTCCCGCTGACCCAGCTCTTTGGTGGTGGCCCGTGGACGCGGATCCTGCATCCGTACTTCGGCGTCGGCATGGCCTTCTTCTTCGCCATCATGGCGGCGCGCTTCTGGAAGCTCAACTACATCCAGAAGCGTGACATCGAGTGGCTGAAGGACATCCAGAAGATGGTCGACGGCAACGACCACGACATGCCGGAGCAGGGCAAGTACAACGGGGGCCAGAAGCTGCTGTTCTGGGGCCTGGTGCTGTGCATGCTGGCGCTGACCGTCAGTGGCGTGATGATCTGGCGAGCCTGGGTGGATCTGCCCGTCTTCTGGGAGCGGGTGGGCGTGCTGGTGCATGCCACGGCCGCCTTCGGCATCATCATGCTGATCATCATGCACGTCTATGCCGCCATCTGGACCAGTGGCACCATCCGCGCCATGTTCTACGGTACCGTCACCCGCGCGTGGGCCAAGCAGCACCACCGCGCCTGGTACCGCAAGATGACGGGCGACAACCGCTGAGGCTGGCTGGCCGCGCAGCATTGTTCTGCGCCGGCCAAAGCGGCTATGATCCCTGCAGCGTGCCGTGAACACCGGGGTTGCCCATGCAGGCGCCCGCGTGTCCACGGCACGCCCCGCATTCAAACCAGGGAAATTCATGTCGCAGCGCATTCTCCAGCCGGGTGAGATCGAAGCACTCGATCGCACCGCCTTTCCTCGCATCATCCTCCCCCAGCCAGCCACGCGACTGCGTGAGCGCGCAGCACGGCTGCGCCACCTGGCCGAAGGCAGCCCCATGGGCCCCTTCCTGCGCTATCTGGCCCGGCTGGTCGACGCCCAGCATGCCGCGCTGGATGCCGTGCCCGACATGCCCCAGCCCGACGCCGAGCGGATCGACCGTGCCCAGCGCCACGCCATGCCGCTGTGGCAGCTGCCGGCCGATATCGATCCCTCATGGCTGTCGGTCATGCGCGCCATCGTCCGGCATCTGCAACAGGGCCCGGGCGCCGAAGAAGCCAATGACGTGGAGCGTCAGGTGCTGGCCGAGCTTCAGACCCTGGACGACGCGACGCTGACCCATCTGCTGGCCAGCCTGTGGAGCAACGAGCATCTGGACGACAGCCAGCGCGTGCGCGCCCCGGTGGTGATGGCCGCCGTGCAGGTGGTCATGATGAGCCGCGCCTCGCGGCTGGACCTCAAGACCCTGCCTTTCGTCGATCCCCCCACTATCTGCCCCGTGTGCAGCAGCTCGCCGCTGGCCAGCGTCGTGCACATCGGCGGTCAGGAAGAGGGCCTGCGCTACCTGCATTGCTCCATCTGCGAGACGGAGTGGCACATGGTGCGCGTCAAGTGCAGCAACTGTGCTTCCACCGAAGGCATCAGCTACCGCCGGCTCGAGTCCGTGGATACCCCGCTGATGTCCCGCGAGGATCTGGTGAAGAACCCGATGGTCGGTGCGCAGCGCGCTGCAGTGCCCTGCATGGCCGAGCTTTGCGGCAAATGCGGCTGCTACAGCAAGATCTTCGACCTGAGAAAGGATCCCACCATTGAGGTGCTGGCCGACGATCTGGGGACCCTGATGCTGGACATGATGATGGGTCAGGACGGGCATCCGCGTGCCGGGGCACATCCCTTCCTCTTCCCCGAAGATGAGACCGGCGACGGCGGAAGCGGGGCAGGGCAGACGGGCACGCCATCGGTCCAGCCCGATCAGGACGGCCACAGGACCACCCACTGATGGCCGGGCGCGACATTCCGGCTGGCCGCGTGGCTTCCGACGGGGCTGCTCAGGGGCCTGTCGGCATCGGCCCCGGCCAGGGCGGGCAGCCGACCCTGCCTTCGGTGGATGCGCTGCTGCGCCTGCCGGGCATGCAGCCCCTGCTGGACGAATACGGCCACACTCGCACCGTGGCCGTCATCCGCGACCTGCTGGCCGAGGCGCGCAACGCCTGGCGCGGACAGGACGCAGGTGGACAGGGCACAGCAAAAGCCGGGGACGCCTCAGCCGGCCGTGCGCAGCCATCCACGGCCGGTGGTAATCTTCCCGCCACCGACGAGGCCTGGACGGCCCGGGTGGAAGAGACCCTGCGCCGTCAGCTGGCCCCGCGCCTGCGTGAGGTCTTCAACCTCACGGGCACCGTGCTGCACACCAACCTGGGGCGTGCGCTGCTGCCGGATGAGGTGGCCCAGGCCGTAGCACGGGCCATGACCACGCCCGCCAACCTGGAATTTGACCTGGACAGCGGCGGACGTGGCGACCGTGACGATCTGGTGAGCGGCTGGCTGCGCGAACTGACCGGCGCCGAAGACGCCACCATCGTCAATAACAACGCCGCCGGCGTGCTGCTGATGCTCAACAGTCTGGCACGCGGCAAGCAGGTGGTGGTCTCGCGGGGCGAACTGGTCGAGATCGGCGGTGCCTTCCGCATCCCGGACATCATGTCGCGCGCCGGCGCCAAGCTGGTGGAGGTAGGTACCACCAACCGTACCCATCCGGCTGACTATGCCGGCGCCATCACCCCGCGCACCGCCATGCTCATGAAGGTCCACACCAGCAACTATGCGGTGCAGGGCTTCACCCGCAGCGTGTCCGAGGCCGAGGTGGCCCGCATCGCCCACGAGGCCGGCCTGCCCATGGCCGTGGATCTGGGCAGCGGCACCCTGGTGGACCTGTCCCGCTGGGGGCTGCCGCGCGAGATCACCGTGCAGGAGACCGTGGCCGCCGGTGTTGATCTGGTGAGCTTCAGTGGTGACAAGCTGCTGGGCGGCCCGCAGGCCGGCTTCATCGTCGGTCACCGGGATCTCATTGCCCGCCTGAAGAAGAACCCGCTCAAGCGCGCGCTGCGCGTGGGCAAGATCACCCTGGCGGCCATCGAGGCGCTGCTGCGCCTGTACATGGTGCCCGAGCGCCTGCCCGAACGGCTGACCACGCTGCGGCTCTTCATCCGCCCGCAGGCCGACATCCGCCGTCAGGCCGAGCGCCTGCTGCCCGGCATGCAGGCTGTGCTGGCGCCCGCATGGACCATCACCGTCGAGCCCATGTTCAGCCAGATCGGCAGTGGTGCGCTGCCGGTGGATTCGCTGCCCAGCTGCGGCATGGTCATCCGCTGCGCCGACGGCAAGCGTGCCGGCCGCCGCCTGAAGGCCCTGGCAGCCCGCCTGCGGGAACTGCCACGCCCCGTCATCGGCCGCGTGGCCGACGACGCCCTGTGGCTGGACCTGCGCTGCCTGGACGAGGCCGACGAAGGTGCATTCGCGCAGCAATGGCGGCAGCTGGAGAACACGCCATGATGATCGGGACCGCCGGGCACATCGACCACGGCAAGACCTCGCTGGTCCGGGCACTGACCGGCACCGACACTGACCGACTGCCCGAAGAGAAGAAGCGCGGCATGAGCATCGAGCTGGGCTATGCCTTCCTGGCGCCCAGCGATGATGGAGAGAAGGGAGGGGAGGGCAGGACGGCACCTGCTGCAGCGATGAAGCCTGCCGAGCACGTGCCCGGCACTGAGGGAGCAGCCAGACCCTCGGCCATGGCGTCCATCCATACAGCGCCCCGCGAACCCATCGCCTTCATCGACGTGCCCGGCCACGAGAAGCTGCTGCACACGATGATCTCCGGTGCCACCGGCATCGACTTTGCCCTGCTGCTGGTGGCAGCCGACGACGGCGTGATGCCGCAGACCCGCGAGCACCTGGCCGTCCTGTCGCTGTTGGGCATCGACCGCGGCGTGGTGGCCATCACCAAGATCGACCGGGTGGATGAAGCCCGCGTGCAGGAGGTGACCCAGCAGGTGACAGCGCTGCTGGCCGACACGCCCCTGGCCCACGCACCCATCATCCCCGTTTCGGCCACCCGCGGTGATGGCGTGGCCGAATTGCGCCAGCGGCTGCGCGCCGAGGCGGCACGGCTGGATGCGGCGCATGGTGCGGACGGGACCGCAGATCCCCATGATTCCGACAGCTCCGTTCGGACTGCGGCTGCCACAGAACCTGCCGAAACTACCGCAGACACCACCGCAGCACTTCCGGCCCAGGCCGGCTTCCGCCTGGCCATTGACCGCGTGTTCAGCCTGGACGGCGTGGGCACTGTGGCCACCGGTACGGTGCATGCCGGCCGCGTGCAGGTGGGAGACGTGCTGCAGCAGCTGCCCGATGGCCCGAAAGAGCTGCGCGTGCGCTCGCTGCACGCCCAGAACCGCAGCACCGAGACTGCCCACGCGGGCCAGCGCTGCGCCATCAATCTGGCCGGCGTCGAGCGCGACCAGCTGCAGCGGGGCCACTGGCTGGCCCAGCCCGGCATCGCCTCGGTCTCTGACCGGCTGGATGTGGAACTGCACCTGTGGCATGCCGAGCCCCGGGCGATCCGCAGTGGCACTCGCGTGCATGTCCACCTGGGTACCACTGCCAGCCCGGCAGCTGTGGCCGTGCTGGACGCCGACACCCTGGCCCCGGGCCGCACGGGCCTGGCGCAGCTGGTGCTGCCTCAGCCCCTGGCCGCCTGGCATGGCGACCGGCTGATCCTGCGCGATGCCGCCGGCCAGCGCATCATCGGCGGTGGCCGCGTGCTGGATTCCCGCGCGCCGGTACGCTACCGCCGCACCCCGCAGCGCCTGCAGCTGCTGCAGGCCCTGCAACGCCCCGCGCTGCGCGACCGCATGGCGGGCCTGCTGGAGACCTGCGAGCACGGCGTGGACCTGCGCCAGTGGCAGCAGGTCTTTGGCCTGGCCAGCGTGTCGGCCTTCGATGCCAGCCTGCAGACCCTGCCGCATCGTCGTCTGGCCGGTGACTTCATCATCGGCGAGCCCGCCTGGCAGCACCTGCGCCGTACCGTGCTGGACACCCTGGCCGCCTACCACCAGAACGCCACCGACGAGATCGGCCCCGACGCGGCCCGCCTGCGCCGCCTGGCTCGCCTGCGCATGGACGACGCCCACTGGCGTCTGCTGCTGGATGCCCTGGTGAAGGAAGGCAGCGTGGCCCAGAGCGGCGCCTTCGTCCACCTGCCCGAACACGGCAGCCAGCTGGCCGCCCGCGATGAGACCCTGCTGCAGCGCCTGACCCCCCACTTGATGGAAGCCGGCGCCCAGGGCGCCTGGGTGCGTGACCTGGCTGAACATATCGGCGAGCCCGCCGCCAACCTGCGTCCCGCCATGGCTCGCCTGGCCCGCAGCGGCCACCTCTACCAGGTGGTGAAGGACCTGTATCTGGACGCTGCCACCGCCGCCCGGCTGGCCGCGCTGGTGCGGCAGCTGGCGCTGGCGGACAAAGAGCCTGCGGAATCGGATCAGGCCGAGGTTCAACAGGCCAGCGAGCAGCCTGCTGAAGGTACGTCCGGTGCGGAACCGGGCCGCCGCCACGCGCGTGCCGCTCTGAAACCGACAGGGCAGGGAGGCAACGCCCTTCCCATTCTGAAGGTCGCGGAATTCCGCGACGCCAGCGGCCTGGGCCGCAAGCGCGCCGTGCAGATGCTGGAGTTCTTCGACCGCATCGGCCTGTGCCGCCGCGTGGGCGACACGCACGTGCTGCGGCTGGAAAGTGAGGTTTTCAAGGGATCCCCGGAATAAGTCCTGCATCCGTTACGGGGATGCGACGGCCGCGGGGACTTGTTCAGAGGCTCCCCAGCAGTTTCGTGCCACAATCACCGTCTTTGCACCACCGGAGGGAACACGATCCCGGTGGGTCGGCCGGGCTTCAAACCCGGTGGGTGGCGCCATGCGTCGCCGGGTGGGTTCGACTCCCATTTCCCTCCGCCACCGAGCAAGCACATGGCAAACCATCGCGGTCCGGTGGGCGTCGAGGCCATCGGTGATTTCGATACTCTCGTCGACGCCCGTTCCCCCTCCGAATACGCCCTCGACCACCTGCCCGGCGCCGTCAATCACCCCGTCCTGAATGACGAGGAACGCGCCCTGGTCGGCACCATCTACAAGCAGAAGAGCGCCTTCGAGGCACGCCGCATCGGCGGCGGTCTGGTGGCCGCCAACCTGGGTCGCCACTGGGCAGAAGCCTTCGCCGACAAGCCCGAAAGCTGGCGCCCCCTGGTGTACTGCTGGCGCGGCGGCCTGCGCAGCGGCTCCATGGTCACCTGGATGCGCATGACCGGCTGGGACGCCCAGCAGCTCAAGGGCGGCTACAAGGCCTTTCGCCGCCACGTCGTCGAAAGCCTGCCCCCGCTCATCCACGGCTTGCGCCTGGTGGTGCTGTGCGGCCAGACCGGCACCGCCAAGACCCGCATCCTGCAGGCCATGGCGGCCCAGGGTGCCCAGGTGCTCGACCTCGAAGGCATGGCCCGCCACAAGGGCTCCATGCTGGGCGCCTGGCCCGGCCAGCCCCAGCCGCCCCAGAAGCAGTTCGAGACCCAGCTCTACACCGCGCTGCAGCGCCTGGATCCTTCCCGCCCCGTCTACACCGAAAGCGAAAGTGCCCGCATCGGCAGCATCAGCCTGCCGCTGGACATGGTGGCCCATCTGCGCGCCAGCACCGACCTGGTGGAAATCGACGCCAGCCCCGAATCCCGCCTGGATTTCCTGCTGCGCGACTACGCCTACCTGGGCGACGACCCCGCCGCCTTCGCCGACCTGCTGGGCCGCTTCAAGCAGCTGCAGGGCAACGAGACCATCACCCGCTGGCAGGCCTGGGCCCAAGAAGGCAACCTGCCCGACCTGTTTGCCGAGCTGATGAGCCGCCACTACGACCCGCAATACAGCCGTTCGCTGGGCCGCAACTTCAGCCACTGGGACAAGCGCCATACCGTGCAGGCCGACGACCTATCGGACGCGGGAATCGCCAGGCTGGCCGAGATGGTGCGGGGTTTGTTCGAGGGGTGAGCTGACTGAGGGGCCGCCTGGCCTTCACTCAGCGAAGGTAGGGCGGCATGTCGAGCCCGTTCTGTTCCGTGTATTCCCGGACCTCTTCCCAAATATCCGGGTCATCTGGCTGCTCCGTGCCGAAGATCGGAATGCCATGGGTGTGCAGAAATATCGCCATCTCACAAAAACTCTTGCCCGCCATGCGGGCGGCCCGGGATAGCGGGATTGTCCTGTTGTAGAAAAGGCACATGATCTCCGCCATTTCAGGGCTGACGTCCGCGCGACTGTAGTCCGGTTTGATGATCATGGTGACTCCCCCGCGATGGTGAAGCATGGGCTTCCTGCGCGATGGAGTTTGGCGCTGTTTTTTGGGCTGATGCATACGAGTCCTGCGGGTATAAGCCGCACGGCTGGGAGACGATTTGTACAATATGTACAATTCTAGCCTGAAGAGGATCCCCCCATGCGCACCATCACTGCCAGCAAGGCCCGCCAGGGCTTTGCCGAGCTTCTGGAATCCGTCGATCAGGGGCCGGTGATCATAGAGCGCCAGCGTCGGGGCGTGGCCGTGGTGATGTCGGTGGCTGAATACTGGCGACTGCGTCAGGTCGACAGTGCCGCACAGGCATGGACGCCTGCTCAGCCTGAAGCGCAGGGTACAAGCCCCGCCGGGCGGCAGGAGGAGGAAGGTGCAGGGGCGCTCGACAGGGTGGCGGAAAAGGCCGCTGCCGGTATGCCCGTGCAACGGGAAGGCAGAAAGCGGCAGATGGGAACCCTGAAGGGGCAGCTGACCATCCCCGAGGACTTCGATCGCTGGCTGGAAGACGAGATCCAGGCGTTGTTTGCCGGCCAGGAGTCGTCCGAGGCCGAGCTTCTGCGTGCTGCTGGGAAGGCGAAATGAAAGCGCTCTGCGACACGCATGTCCTGCTGGGGTACCTGGAGGGCAGGCAGGATATGTTCTCTCCCAGGATCCAGGCCTTTCTGATGGATGAGCGCAATACCCTGTGCTTCAGCGATGCCAGTATCTGGGAACTGGCCATCAAGGCCAGCCTGCGGAAGGACATCTTCCCGCATGATCCACAGCGAATCGCGGATGAGTTGCTGGATCAGGGCTTTGAAGAGACGCGCATTCGACTGCGGCACATCGTGGCCGTCCAGCGGTTGCCGCTGCTGCATCGGGATCCGTTTGACCGTCTGCTGATGATGCAGGCAGAAGTCGATCGGATGCTCTTTCTGTCAGCGGACAGTCAGATCATGCAGTACCAGAAAGAATACGTTGTCGATGTGAGGGCGTGATTCGTGTTCAGCCGTCATGGTGCAAGGTGTCGGCCAGATCACGCTTGCTCTCCTCGTACAGAAACCCGCCCTCGTTCATCCACAGGTCAGGCCTTACACAGACTGCTGTGCCTTTCCAGCAGCACATCAGTAGCCCGCTTCAGCGTGCACTGACAGGAGCGTTCCTGCTGGCCTCAATGAACCGCATCACCTCATCGCCCAACCCACTACGCAGGCAATCCAGCCGCAGGTCCACGGGCAGTGAGCGCAGCCAGGTCAGCTGGCGCTTGGCCAGCTGGCGGGTGGCGGCCACGCCGGCCTCGAAGAGGGTGTCGGGCGAGCGCTCTCCATCCAGCATCTGCCACACCTGACGGTAGCCGACGGTGCGCATGGCGGGCAGTTCGGCGTGCAGCTCGGGGCGGGCGTGCAGGCGCTTCACTTCGTCGATGAAACCGTGGTCCAGCATCTGTGCAAAGCGCTGGGCGATGCGGGCGTGCAGCTGGCTTCGATCGCTCGGTTCCAGGCTGACGATGCGGATGTCAGGATGGGCCTTGGGCTTCTGACCGGCGGCGTGCAGGGTGGACAAGGGCTGACCGGTGATCTCGATGATCTCCAGCGCGCGCTGGATGCGCTGGGCGTCAGTGGCGTGCAGGCGCTGGGCGGTGATCGGATCCAGCGTGGCCAGACGCTGGTGCAGGTACGGCCAGCCGTGCTCGGCCGCTTCGGCATCCAGCCGGGCGCGGATGTCGGGACGGGCGCCGGGCAGGTCGTCCATGGGATGCAGCAGCGTGCGCGCATACAGCATCGTGCCACCCACCAGCAGCGGCAGGCGGCCGCGTGCCTCGATTTCGTCGATCAGGCGCCAGGCATCAGTGGCGAATTCTGCAGCACTGTAGCTCTGCACCGGATCGCGGATATCGATGAGGTGATGAGGCGCCGAATTTCTTTCCTCGGCGGTAGGCTTTGCGGTGCCGATGTCCATGTCGCGGTACACCAGCGCCGAGTCCACGCTGATGATCTCCACCGGCAGGTGTCTTGCCAGTTCCAGCGCCAGCGCGGTCTTGCCGGAGGCGGTGGGGCCCAGCAGCATCAGGGCACGCATGCTCATTGCCCCCGCATGAACCAGCGGTCCAGCTCTTCCAGCGTCAGCCGGAACCACGTGGGGCGGCCGTGGTTGCAGAAATCCGCGTCGGGCGTGGCTTCCATGTCGCGCAGCAGGGCGTTCATTTCAGGCAGGGTCAGGGCGCGGTTGGCGCGTACCGAGCCATGGCACGCCATGGTGGCCAGCAGGCGGTCCAGGCGCTTTTCCAGCGCGTTGTGCTGTGCGGGTGCTTGCCAGGCCGCCAGCACTTCGCGGGCCAGCTTCTCGGGGTTGGCGCGCGACAGCAGGGCAGGCACGCTGGTGACGGCGAGGGTGTCGGGGCCACGCACTTCCAGATCGATGCCCAGGTCGCCCAAGGAGTCGGCGTCGTCGGTGACAGTGGCCACGTCCAGTTCGGTGGCCTGGAAGACGGCGGGAATCAGCAGCGGCTGCCGGGCGATCCGGTGGTCGCGGTGGGCCTTCTTCAGGCGCTCCAGCACGATGCGCTCGTGCGCAGCGTGCATGTCCACGATGATCAATCCATCGGCCGTCTGCGACAGGATGTAGATGCCGTGCAGCTGGGCCAAGGCAAAGCCCATGCGGGGCGTGTGCGCCAGTGGAGGCGCGTCCGGCGCGGGGGGCGTGGATGGCGCAGATCCTGTGGTCTCAGCAGGGGCGCTACCCGTCACGCCAGGCCAGCCGGGGCGGACCTCGGCGGCATGGGGAGGCAGGGCTGCCTGAGCGTCACGGACTGATGCGCCCTCCGCCTGAACGTCCGTGGCCGATGTGCCCTCCGCTGGGCGGGCCGGAGACGTGTCCGCGTCGTCCGAGGGGGCCGCGCGCAGTTCCACCTGCTGCCAGTCGGGGGCAGGCGGGCGATGCGGTACGGTGTTCAGGCTGTCAGTGCCTTCGGTGCTGCCTGCCCTAGAGGACTCCCATGGAACCGTATTGACGGGGCTGCGGGACTCAGTCTGCCCAAAGCCGCTGGTGCCAACTGCCACGTCCTGCGCCGGCCTGCCATTCGGCGCCTGGAAGGCCAGACTGGCGCGATTGGCCGCCGCATCGTGTGCCGGGCCGTGGTGGGGCGTGCGAGGGCCCGCTGTGTCATGGGCCTGCACATGGCGGGACAGGGGAAGGCTGCCAGCGCCAGGGCGCCCGCCTGGGGCAGCGGCGGGCTGGTGCCCCGGCAGGGAGCGGACCGTGTGCCGGTCGGAGGTGTACCCGCTGACATCCGTGCCAGCGCCCGTGCCCGATTCGCCGGCCAGTTCGATGGTGCGGCTGGCGCCCTGTCGCTGCTGGGGCAGGGTGGCGCCCAGCGCGTTCTCAATGGCATGAAAGACCAGGTGGCGCACGGCGCCGGGATCGCGGAAGCGCACCTCGGTCTTGGCGGGGTGAACGTTGGCGTCCACCAGTGTGGGGTCGATGGTCAGAAAGAGCGCAAAGACGGGGTAGCGTTCGCCGTGCAGGCGGTCGCGGAAGGCCTGGCGGATGGCCTGGGCCAGCATGCGGTCGCGCACGAAGCGGCCGTTGACGAACAGGTACTGGCGGTCGCTGCGGGCGCGGGCGGCGTCCGGTTCGCCCAACAGGCCTTCCACGGCCAGCGGGCCGGCCTGGGCCGAGACGGGCAGCAGCTGCGCACCGTCGCCCACCAGGCTCTCGATGCGCTGGGCAGGCGTGGTGGCGGGCCAACGGCGCACTTCACGGCCGTCCTGATGGACGACGAACTGCACGGCCGGATGCGACAGGGCAATGCGCCGGATGGCGTCCAGGCAGTAGGCGGCCTCGGTGGCCGGTGACTTCAGGAACTTGCGCCGCGCCGGGGTGGCCGAGAACAGGTCGATGACCTCGATGACGGTGCCGGGAGCGATGGCAGCGGGTTCGGGCGGCGGAGCGGCCTGGCCGGGCTGCACGTCCACTTTCCAGCCGTGTTCGGCGGCCAGCGGGCGGCTGGCCAGGGTCAGGCGCGAGACGGCGGCCATCGAGGCCAGGGCCTCGCCCCGGAAGCCCAGCGAGGTAGCATGTTCCAGGTCGGCCAGCGAGGCGATCTTGCTGGTGGCGTGGCGGGCCAGGGCCAGCGGCAGCTGGTCTTTCTCGATGCCTCTGCCGTTGTCGATGACCTGAAGCCGGCGCAGGCCGCCTTCCTCGATGCGGATCTCGATCTGGCTGGCGCCAGCATCCAGGGCGTTCTCCAGCAGCTCCTTGATGGCGGAGGCAGGGCGCTCGATGACCTCGCCGGCGGCGATCTGGCTGATCAGCACGTCGGGCAGCAGGGCGATGGGGCGGGTAGGCCCGGCGCCGGATGCGGCGGGCAAGGGGAACTGGCTGGCGGGTGTGGACATATCCGACGAGGGCGCAGGGGGTATCCACCATTATTGCAGAGCCGTCTGTCGACGGGGTGTCGGTGCATGAGACAGGCGTGTCATGCTGGTGTCCGTCCGTGGTGTCGTGTCATCCACCCGGCCGATGCGCACCCTCGGGTAAACTGTGCATCCCCTTCGTCTGCCTTCGGTACCCTGTACATGGATTTTGCCAACCTTATCGACATCTTCTTGCACCTGGACAAGCATCTGGAAATGGTGGTGCAGAACTACGGTGTCTGGGTGTATGCGCTGATGTTCGCCATCATCTTCATCGAGACGGGGCTGGTGGTGATGCCTTTCCTGCCGGGGGATTCGCTGCTGTTCGTGGCAGGCGCCATCGCGGCCGTGGGTGGGCTGGATCTGCCGCTGCTGATGGGCTTGCTGGCGGTGGCCGCGGTGCTGGGCGATGCAGTGAACTATTCCATCGGTCGCTACATCGGCCCGAAGGTGTTCAGCTGGGAAGACAGCCGCTTCTTCAATCGCGAGGCCTTCGACCGCACGCACGCCTTCTATGAGAAGCATGGCGGCATCACCATCATCGTGGCGCGCTTCATGCCCTTCATCCGCACCTTCGCACCCTTCGTGGCAGGGGTGGCGCAGATGACCTATGCACGCTTTGCGATGTTCAACATCTTGGGTGGCGCGCTGTGGGTGGTGGGCCTATCGGGCCTGGGCTATTTCATCGGTAACAACGACTGGGTCAAGGCCCATTTCTCGTGGGTGACGCTGGCGATGATCATCATTCCCGGCCTGCCTGCCGTCTTCGAGGTGGTGCGGCACTACCTCAATCGCCGGAAGCAGAAGGCTGCCTGACGACACGGTGGCCAGCAGCCGCTGGCCCTGTTGGCAGAAAGCAGAAAGGGCGCCCGTGGCGCCCTTTTTCTTTCACGTCATGCTCATGTCATGCGGGCCGGTCCATGGGGTGGGCTGGCCCGCTTCCCCTGGGCGTTCCGAACCGGAGTCATCCAGCTGGCCCCGGTACCTTCATGCCCACGGTCGGTCCCCTGGGGGGCCGGGGCACGCGCAGGCTCAGAACGTCCAGTTCGGGTAGTACTTGATCTCCACGTTGCCAGCGTAGACGTTGCGTGCCTTGTCGGCATCGGCCTTGTCGCTCTGGCGGAATCGGCCAGATGGCAGGAAGACACCGGCCGCCACTTCCACGCGCCACTGCTTGTTCGGTCGCCAGCCCCAGATCAAGTCGATGCCGTTACCCAGCGCGCGCTCGTTCTGCTGGTCGGCGCGGGGCCGCAGGTTGGTGCGTTCATTATCCAGGGTGGCCAGCTTGTCCTGCCGGTAGTGGTGGAACACCAGATCAAGGGTGCTCTTTTCCATGGGTGCAAAGCCCACGCCGGCGGTCAGCACGTGCAGGTTGGAGAGCTGCGGGTCCAGTGCGACGCCGTAGACCTCGAAGTCCATGATGTTGCCCATCTCGGCCTTGTTGTTCTGCAGGCCGCTTTGGCGGTGGGCGTTGTCCTTGCCGTTGCCGTCGTCGCCGCTGCCCCAGGCATAGCCGACGGTGGCGCGTGGTGCCCAGGGGCTCTGCTCGTCGAGGAACCAGGTGGCGCCCAGGTCGATGGCCTCGCCCAGCACGCTGCGGCCTCCTTCATGGCCGCTGACCAGGCTTGCCATGGCCCAGTGCTGCATGCCGCTCTTGGGCATGTTCTGCGAGCCGGCGGCCAGGTGCGTGAGGCGCTGATCGGTGCGGTCGTTGTTCTGGTGCAGGGCCTTCAGCAGCAGCTGGTGGGTGTCGGAGAGGTGGTAGGTGCCCAGGGCAGCAAGGTAGTCGGTGCCGTCACTGCGCGTTTCGTGGCTGCTCAGCAGGTCACGGTTCCACTGGCCCTCGCGTGCGTAGAAGGCGACCACCTGCCAGGGACCCTGTTCGAGGGTGGCTTCCACGCCATCGAATTCCGTGTCGAAGAACCAGCCACGATCATCGGTGTGGGAGACGCGACCCAGGCGCAGGCGGGCGCCGTATTCCTGCAGTTGCGCTTCACCGTACAGCTGCTTGACCTTCAGCTGGGTGTCGTGTTCGGTGCTCTTGCCAGTCTCGCGCTCGGTGGAGTCGTTCAGTTCCAGCTCGCCCTCCAGGCCCCAGCGACGGTCGATCTGCCAGCGGGCATTCAGCTTGGCCTTGGGGGTGATCTCTGTCTTGGTGCGCATGTCGCTAGCGGCCAGCTCGCGGTTGCGCAGCACATCGGTCTCGAAGGACAGGCGCGGGCGCAGCTGGAGGCCGGGCTCCTGCCATTCGATGGGTTTCTCGGCGTGGGCTGCCGGAACAAGGGCGCAGCCCAGGGTTAGTGCCAGCAGGGAATGGCGGAAACGGGCGGGCGTGAAGGGAAGCGAGTGTGGCTGTTGCGCCCGCGCGCGTTTGCGGGTCTCGAAAAACGGGGTCCGCATGCAGATATCTCCGTGTCTGGTGGGTTGATGGATGGTTTCAGGAAAGGGGCCTGTCTGTTTGGCCGTTGCATCCCGCCGGTGCGCTGCATTCATGCTAGCAGGGTGCCGGCGTGCGGGATTCGTCGATGTTTCTGTGGTCGATGCTCCCTGTTCGGGGAAAGGGTCTCAGGGGCGCAGCTGTGCCTCGCAATATTCCAGGAGTGGCAGGGTGGTGTGGTGCCGGTCGGGAAAGCGGGTGGACAGGTAGATGTGCCGGGCCAGTGCCAGCAGCGTCCAGCCGGTGGGCGTGCGCTCGTTCACCTGGGGCGAGTCCTGCAGGAAGGCCTCAAGCAGCGCGTCCTGGTGCGGGCGCAGGGCATGGATGTCGCCGTGGTGGCGCAGTCCGTCCTCCATCTGGTGCGCGATGAAGTTTCCCACGTCCAGCGCGGGATCGCCTTCGCAGAACAGGTCCAGGTCCAGCCAGTACAGCTGCTCGCCGTCGACCAGCACCTGGTCGGCATAGCAGTCACGGTGGATGCCGGTGGTCGGGTTGGGCAGCAGGTGTGCGCCCAGTCGCTGGGTGGCTGGAATGAGGGCCTCGATGCGCACGGCCCACTGGGGGCGCAGCGCGGCGACCTCACGCAGGCGCTGATGCAGCATCTGCAGCTCATCATCCAGTGTCCAGCGTTTCGTGATCAGGGGGCGGACAGTGGTCGACTGAACCGGTGCGCCATGGGGGGCCGAGCTGGCCGTCGCCGCCTGAGAGGGGGCGGATGCCGGGTTGCCATGAGGCAGGAACGAGGCTTCCGACGCCTGAAGCAGGTGGGCGCCCGCATGGTGCAGCGCGGCCAGGGCTCGACCAATGCGCGTGGCCAGCTCTGTGCCGCTGCCGGGGCGCAGCAGCCGCGTGGCCATCACGCCGGGAACCTTGCGCTGCAGCCACAGCTTCTGCTCGGGCAGGATGGCCAGTGCCTCGGGGACGGCCAGCCAGGGCAGGCTGAAGCCGCGTGCATGCAGCGCCTGCTGCACCCGGAAGCCGTGACGGTCGGCACCTTTGAAGCGCAGCTTGCCCAGCAGGACCTGCTCCTGGGCATCGGAGCCCGATGACGGGCGCAGCCGGTACTCCAGCAGGGCCCGGCGGCCGGCCTTGTGGCGCAGCACCTGCACTGGCTGCAGCGTCCAGGCATCAGGGCGCAGATGCAGGGCATCCAGCAGCAGCGGCTGCATCAGGGCCACGTCGGTCTGGGGCCAGGTGGCGGGATCGTCCGATGACGCGGCAGGCGCCGCGGAAGATGCGGAAGATTCGGAAGACGTTTCTGAAGCGCTCGCGTGTGCGCTTGTCCGTTCGTCCTTCACGGTGGTGGCGCCCTGCGGGGCTGGCTCGCCATGACCCCCGACCGCTTCAGAACGTTCCGGCGAGGCTTCAGCCTGCACACCGGTGCGGCCAACGGGCGGGGCGATCGGCTGCAGCCGGCCGGCCAGGTGCTGGGCCACCTGCAGGATCTGCTGCATCAGCGTCGGCCAGTCGGCACGACGACGGCGGAATCCCTCGGGCATCGTGCGCAGCAGGTGGGCCACCGTGTGCCAGCCGGCGCGTTTGCGGTCCTCGAAGGAGAGGATCCGGCCATGGCCTTCCAGCAGGGCCTCGCGTGCAGCCTCCAGCAGCTCCAGACTTTCCTGAACGGGGCGTGAGGTGCTGTCGATGGAGGGCGCAGCGGTGAATGTGGGCTGATTCCAGTCCGGTTCGGCCGTGCCGTCGTCTGCTGACAGCGGGTCCAGCGGGATGAAGGGACGGTGGCGCTGCAGGTGCTGCACGACGAGCCGGGCCAGCAGTGAGCCGAAGTCGGCCATCGGGTCGCCCCAGGCGGCACTGTCCCAGTCGATGATGAGGATCTGGCCCAGGTCGTTGCGCACCAGCTGTTCCAACGACATGTCGCCGTGGGTGATGCGCGGCTGCCAGATGCCCTGTTGCAGGGCCGGGATGGTCCGGGCGCAGAGGGTACGGATCTCGTCGGCCAGGTCGGGCTGCAGGTAGGCCAGAGTGGTGCAGGCCTGCTGCAGCGCGTCGATGTCGTGTGCGGTGTGGCGCTGGACGGGATGCGGGGCACTGGTCTGATGCAGGTTCGACAGCAGCTGGCCCACGTCGGTCAGCAGGGACAGATCGGCCGCCTCGATGGCAAAGCGGCGTGCCGTTGCGGATGGGGCGGCATCGGCAACCGACAGCGGATCCGGGGTGATGACGGGCAGTTCGGCGGCAAACAGTCGGTCCAGGCTCTGGCCAGCCAGCCAGGGCAGGACCAGGCAATGCCGGGCCGCATCCACGGCCAGCAGCGGCGTGGACTGGACGGTCTGGGCCAGCTGGGCGCCGGCCAGCGTGGCCTCGAAGTCGTGCTCGATGCAGGCGCGCAGCAGGCCGCGGGGCCGACCGTCCTGCTGCAGCCGCATCACCAGCCGACGTTCGGGCTTGTAGCGCAGCACCTGACCGAAGAGGCGGCTGTCGTACAGGGTGGCGGGGGCATCCTGCAGAAGGCCTGTCGTGCCGTGGGGCGCCGGCCAGGGGCGGAAGTCGTCCGGCAACGAATGATGGCCGGTGAGCATGTCGGGATCGTGCAGCAGGCTCGCCAGGGCCGTGATGCGTCGGTCATGAACGGCACTGGCCAGCAGCAGGTGCCAGGCAGGCAGCACATGCGCCGAGAATCGGCCGTCGCGGGCACTGCGCTTGAGCAGCCGTCGCGACTGATACGGCCAGGCGGTGCTGTCGCGGGGCAGCACGCGGGCAAAGGCGTGCTGCGAGCGGCCCAGCACATCGAAGACCCGCAGCCCGGCCAGGCAGCCTGTACCGGGCTTGTAGCGCAGGTAATCAATGCGGATGCGGGAGATGTCGGCTGCCGGCAGCTGCAGCTGCACCACGTCCAGCAGCGCCTGCTCGTCCAGCAGCAGCGACAGGCCGGGCATGTCGGGTTCCTGCCCAAGCAGGGCCTGTTCGGTCTCGATCTTCATGCATCGCTCCCGGTGTCGGCCAGCGCGGCCTTGGCCTGCAGGTCGCCCACGGCCTGACGGTGTATCTGCCACAGGGCTGCGTAGGGGCCGTCGTTCTTCAGCAGCTCTTCGTGGGTGCCGGATTCGGCGATGCCGCCCTGATCCACGTAGACGATGCGGTCGGCCTGCGATGCCAGGTCCAGATCGTGGGTGATCATCAGCGCCGTGCGCCTGTCGATGAGGCGGGTGATGGCGTGGCGCACCACGGCCTCGCTGGCGCGATCCAGGCCGGTGGTGGGCTCGTCCAGCACCACGATGGGGCAGCGGCGCAGGGCCAGCCGGGCGATGGCCAGACGCTGGCGCTGGCCGCCCGACAGCGTGGCGCCGCGCTCGCCGATGACCGTGTCGTAGCCCTCGGGCAGCGCCGTGATGAAGTCGTGCGCATTGGCCAGCTTGGCCGCCTCGATGATCTCGGCATCGCTGACCTTGCGGCCGGCGGCGCAGGCCAGGTTGTCGCGGATGCTGGCGGCAAACATCAGCGCGTCCTGCGGCAGCAGGCCGATCTGGCGGCGCACGCTGGCCGTCTTCCATTCGCGGATGTCGTGGCCGTCGATCTCGATGCGGCCTTCCTGCGGATCGTAGAGGCGCAGCAGCAGCACCGACAGCGTGGACTTGCCGATGCCCGAGGGGCCCACGACGGCGACGTGCTCGCCGGCATCCAGCTTCAGGTCCAGTCCCTTGAAGACGGGGCGTGCACCGTCTTCATAGGCAAAGTGCAGGTTGCGGAAGGCGAGCTGGCCGCGGAAGGCCGGGGCGGACCTTGCATCCGGGCGGTCGGCGATGTCGGGCGATTCGTCCAGGATGTCGGAGATGCGTTCGGCCGAGGCCAGGGCCTTGGACAGTCGTCCGGCGTACTTGGCGTACTCGCGCACCGGGCGCATGGAGTTTTTCAGGTACGAGATGAACACCAGCAGATCGCCAGCCGTGAGCGAGCCGGCGATCACCTGCAGCGCGCCCTGCCACAGCACCAGGGCCGTGGCGCAGGCCACCAGCAGGTCGATGGAGCGCTCCAGGCCGGCCGAGAGCCGCTTGGTGTTCATGTCGGCGTTGGCGGCCTGGCCGTCATTGCCGCGGAACATGCGCGAGAAGCCTTCTTCCAGCGCCAGCGACTGCACGGTGCGGATGGCCGACATCGATTCGGACGCCGTGGCGGCCAGCGACCCCTCGCGGGTGCGCTGGCGACGGCTGGCCTCGTGGATGAGCCGGCTGCTGCGTTTTGCCGACAGCCACATCACCGGCAGCGGGATGAGCGAGATCAGCGCCAGCTGCCAGTTCAGCACGAACATCACGCCGAACATGCCCACCAGGATGAAGACGTTGGCCATCATCGGCAGCAGGGCCGAGACCGTCACTTCGCGTAGCTGGCCCACGTCGTTGACCAGGCGCAGCGCCAGGTCACCGCTGCGCTGGCGCTGATGGAAGGCCAGCGACAGGCGCAGCAGCCGGTTGTAGAGCACGTTGCGGACCTTGCTGAGCACTTCGTTGCCGATGCGTGCGAAGCCCACGGTGGAGAGAAAGCCGGCCAGTGCCCGCAGGGCGGCAAAGGCCACCACCGCCACGGCCGAGATCCAGACGATTTCCATCGTCTCCAGGCTGCCCAGCCACTGGCCCAGCGCCTTGTGACCGTTCTTCGGGTCGCCCAGCACGTGGTCCACCACGAAGGCCAGCGGCCAGGGTTCGGCCAGCCGCATCAGGGTGCTGAGCAGCAGTGCCGTCAGCGAGCCGGCCAGCAGCGGCCCCTGTCCCTTCATGAAGGGACGGAAGCGTTTCAGGACGCGGCGGATGGGGCTGCCGGTGGGGCGTGTGTCTTTCTGGGGCACGGGAAAAAGGGCTCCTCTTGCGGCGGGCTTGAACGTGGGCAATCCGGGGGCGGTCGATCAGATCACGGGGCTGTCCGGCATGGCGGCAGCATCGGCCATGGCCAGAATGCGCGCGGTGACGGCATCCCAGCTGTGCTCGGCCACGATGCGCTGGCGGCCGCGGCGCCCCATGGACAGGCGCAGCGCCGGATCCTGAACCAGGGTGGCCAGTGCATCGGCAAAGGCGTCCGGATCTCCGGGGGGCACCAGCAGGCCGTCGACGTCCTGCAGCACCACGGTGGCCAGGTGGCCCACGCGCGTGGTGACCACCGGCAGTTCGGCAGCCAGGTACTCGTAGATCTTCAGGGGCGAGAAATAGAAGTTGTCCTGGGCCGGGTAGGGGGCCGTGGCAATGTCCATCTGCGCCAGTAGTCCCGGAACCTCATGCGCCTGCACGGCGCCGGTGAAGCGGCAGTGCTGCAGCAGGCCAAGGACCGTGAGCGACGACTCCATGTCGGTGCGGCCGGGGCCGTCCCCCACCACCAGCAGCCGGGTCTGCGGGAAGCGCCGGTGCAGGCGTGCGAAGGCCTCCACCAGCAGCGGCAGGCCATGCCAGGGTTTCAGCGTGCCCAGGAAGCCGATGACGACCGGGGTTTCGTTGCTAATGTCGGCATGGCGGGCAGCCCGCAGCTCGGCGCTGTCAGCGCTGGATGACGGATCCACACCATTGGCCACCACATGCACCCGTCCCTTCGTGCCGGGCCAGGTGTGCAGGTAGTCGGCCACGCCGGGCGAGACGGCCAGAATGGCGCTGGCCTGCGAGAAGGCCGACTGAGCCACGGCGCGCGCCTCGTCTTCCAGAACCAGCTGGCGATGGGTGCGCTGCTCCTCGATGAGCGGCGCGTTCACTTCCAGAATGCCCGGGATGCCGTGTTTGCGGGCCCAGCGCATGCCCACGTCGCTCCAGAGCGAGTAGCGCTCGTAGACCATGTCGTAGGGGGCGTGGGCGTCGAGCCGCTCGGCAATGTGGTCCCGTGCCTCCAGGGCAGCATGCGCGCGCTTGGTCGGGTCACCCTGCGGGATTTCCGGCAGGTGGACGCAGGCAACGTTCTCCAGTCCGGGTGGCACCGGGCCGTCGAAGCGGGTGGCGAACAGCGTGACGCGGTGGCCGGCCTTCAGGGCGGCACGCACCACCGACTGCACGTGGATCGAGGCTCCCTTGGTACCGAAGACCGGGATGCCGGCATCGGCGCAGACGTAGGCGATGTGTTTCTTCATGGAGGCTCCGGAAATGTTCATTCGACGGCGTTGGGCCGGTGTGCGGCGTGTTGGGCATCCACGACCTGGATGCTCCGGGCGAACAGGTCGCGCAGTCGGGCTGTGTTGCGGTGCACGTCGTACTCGCTCTCGATGAGGGCACGAGCATTGTCGGCCAGCAGGCGGGCCATGGTGGGATTGCCCAGCATCTCGGCAATGGCGTCGGCCAGCGCCTTGGCATCGTTGGGGGGCACGCATAGGCCGGTCTCGTGGTCACGGATCAGCTCGGGGATGCCCACGACCTGCGTGGAGATGCAGGGAGTGCCCAGCGCCATGCCTTCCACCAGGATGGTGGGCAGGCCGTCGCGGTCGCCGCCTTCGCTGATGATGGAGGGCGCCACCAGCACGGCAGCCCCTTTCAGGAAGGCCGAGACCTCGGTCAGCGGTCGCACGCCCGCCAGCTGTACGCGGTCGGTCAGCTTCAGGTCCTCGATCTGCTTCTGGAGCAGCGGCCGCATCGGGCCGTCGCCCACCAGCGTGCAGCGGCAGTCGATGCCCCGGTCGCGCAACAGGCCGATGGCCTCGATGAGGAACGGGAAGCCTTTCTTCTCGACCAGGCGACCCACGGCCACCACGTGCGAAGGCCGATTGATGGGCGGATGGTACGGGAACGCCGACAGGTCCAGACCGTTGTAGATGCGGTGGGTGCGATCGGTGGGCGCGCCGAAGTGGGTGCGCAGGTAATCCACGTTGTAGTCCGATACTGTGATGGTGAAGGCGGCATCGCGGATCTTCAGATCCAGCTGTACCGGTTCCTCGTACTGGTGGTAGATGTCCTTGGCGTGGGCGGTGAAGCTGTAATGGATGCCGGCAAAGGCCGCGGCCAGCCGGGCCACGGTGGCGGCCTGGGTGCCGAAGTGGGCATGCAGGTGGCGGATGCCCTTGCTCTGCGCCTGCATGGCCAGCAGCACGGCCTGACCGACCGTCACCCAGTCGTGCTCATCGGCCAGGTGAGCCAGGCGGCGGAACTCGGGCAGGGCCTTGCGTGCCTGCACCAGCAGCTGCCAGTACAGCTCGGTGTCATGGAACTGATGGCGGATGCGGTGCACGGGGGCACGCACGCGCGAGATGGCTTCCTGGAAGTGGGTCTCGCTGACCGGGCCCAGCGCAAAGATGTCGACCTGCACGCCGGCCTTTTCCAGCGCCAGGATCTCGTTGACGACGAAGGTTTCCGAAAAGCGCGGATAGCGCTTGAGCACGTAGCCGACGGCAATGGGAGAACGGGGCTCGGACATGGGAGGTTCCTGAAAGAGAGAAGAAGCCGTTGATAAAAGGGATCAGGCCGCGGAAGGCACCCGGGCCACCGGACTGGGCGTGCCCAGCAGCTGGCCAGCCAGCTCGGCCACGCGCCGCAGGCCGCCAAAGTCCAGCGCTTGCAGGGCGCTGACGGCCGGGGCGGGTTTGGCGGCTTCGGCCAGCCAGGCGCCCACGCGGGCCGGATCCAGCTCGTCGGGGTGCAGGCAGCCCACCAGGCCCAGCTCGGCCAGCCGGCTGGCCCGCAGCCATTGTTCGGCGCGGGGGGTGACGCGCGGCACCAGCAGCGTGCGCTTGCCCAGGGCCAGCACTTCCATGGTGCTGTTGTAGCCGGCCATGGCCACCACGGCACGAGCGTTGCGGATGAGGGTCAGTGGTTCGGCCACGAACGGGAGCAGCTGAAGCTCGGGCCGGGCATCGGCCAGGGCCTGCAGCCGCTGGCGCGCCTCGGCCGGCATCATCGAGCCGGTGAGGATGATGCCGCGCCAGCCGCTGGGCAGCGGCGCCTGGGCGAAGGCTTCGGCCACGGCCAGTCCGTCCTGGCCACCACCCATCATGCACAGGGCATAGGGGGCATCGGACGTTTCGGCCACGGTCCCGTCCGAGGCGGTGCCACCCGTGTCGCTCTTCGCTTCCCAGCGCTGGTTCGGGTCCAGATAGCCCACCGGCGTGACCTCGATGCTCTCGAGCCGGTCCAGACCGTAGGCGGAGATGGTGTCGTAGACCCGGGGATCGCCGTAGATCCAGACGGCGTCGAAGCACCGTCGCAGGATGTCGGCATTCTTCTGGCGTTCCCACTGCCGGGCCACGGCCTCGGGGGTGTCGATGATGTCGCGCAGACCCAGCACGATGTGCGTGCCCCGTGCCCGCATGGTGGGCAGGACGGTGTCCAGCTCCGCCAGCGCGCCGCGCGGCACGTTGTCGACGATCAGCAACTGGGGTGCAAAGGCCGTGAGTGCGGCCAGAATGGTCTGGCTGCGCAGCGCAACAAGCTGTTCCAGCGGCATGTCGAGCGCGCGGGCGGTATAGTTGCCATCCGGCTGCTTGCGGTAAGCGGGCAGGGTGATGCTGTCGATGCCTGGCGGCAGCGCAAAGGCGCCGGATTCGCGGATGCCGGAGACCAGCAGGACCTGAGCCGACAGTGGCGGCTGGATGAGGGTCTGGGCAATCAGCGTGTTGCGACGGATGTGACCCAGGCCCATGGTGTCATGGGAATAGAGGGCGATGCGGGGACGCATGGAAGAGGGCGTGGCGCAGGTCTGTTCTGTCATGCCTGCATTGTCCCCCATTCGCGGTGAACCTACCCTGACGACATGGTTCACGATTCGTTCAGACAGGATTGGCTACGATGCTCGGCATGAAGACCTGGTTCCTCCCCTCCCTGCTTGCTGCTCCGGTGGCTGCGCTGCTGTCCTTGGCCGCAGCCGGCGCGCTGGCGGCCGAGCATGACGAAGTGCGCAATGCCGTCACGGCCGGGCGTTTTCGACCGCTGGCCGAGATCCTGCAGACGGTGCAGCGCAAGCATGCCGGCAACGTGCTGGATGTGGAGCTGGACCGCAACGACAAGGGGCGCCATGTCTACGAGGTCCGCCTGCTGGACGAGAGTGGCCGTCGGCGCGAGATCCATATCGACGCCGTGACCGGTGAGGAAGTCCGTCGTGAGACGGGGCCGCTGCTGGCCGACCTGCCGAATCTGCTGCGCAAGGTGCTGAAACAGCATCCGGGGCGCGTGGTGGACGTGGATCTGGAGCGCGGCCGCCAGGGGCGCGAAATCTATCACGTGCGGGTGCTTCAGGAAAACGGTCAGGTTCGAGGCCTGTTCGTCGATGCCAGTACCGGTGAGCTGGTTTCCGACATCGGTGTCTTCGTGCCCACGCCCGGCATGAAGCAGCTGCCCGACCTGCTGGAATCGCTGCTGCGCCGCTATTCCGGCACGGTGCTGGAGGTCGAGCTGAAATACGACCGTGACGAGCAGCCCGTGTATGAGATCGACCTTCGTCTCCCCAATGATTCGCTCATCGAGCTGACGCTGGACCCGGTCACGGGCAGGGTCCTGAGCGAAGAAGAGATCGAGGTGCGGTGATGCGAGTGCTGATTGTCGAGGATGATCGCGAGCTGGCCCAGAGTCTGAAGGTTGCGCTGGAAGAGTCCGGCATGGTGGCCGAGCTTGCAATGGATGGTCAGGAGGCTTCCTTCCTGGGCAGTACCGAGCGCTATGACGCGGCGGTGCTGGACCTGGGGCTGCCTGAGCTGGACGGTATTTCGGTGCTGAAGCAGTGGCGCGAGCAGGGGTGCAATTTCCCGGTGCTGATTCTCACCGGGCGCGGTCGCTGGAGCGACAAGCTGGCCGGTTTCGGCGCAGGAGCTGATGACTATCTCACCAAGCCCTTCATGCACGAAGAGGTGGTGGTGCGACTGCGCGCGCTGGTGCGCCGTGCCTACGGCCATGCCGATCCGGTGCTGCAGGTGGGGCCGCTTTCCTATGACACGCTGCAAGGACGTTTCTCGATGGACGGCCGGCGCCTGGCCTTCACGGCACAGGAAGAGCGCATCCTGGCCTATCTGATGCACCAGCCCGGCATGGTGCTCAGTCGCACCGACATTGTCGAGCATGTCTATGCCCGCGACAGCGATCCGGATTCCAATGCGCTGGACGTGCTGATCGGCCGCATCCGCCGCAAGCTGGGCGTGTCGATGATCCGTACCGTGCGTGGTCGCGGTTTCGTGCTTGCGGCGCCCGAAGGCGATGAGGCCGAAGGGGATGATGACGATGTGTCCGTCGATCCTGCCCCATGAGCGACAGTCCTGTGCAACCGACCCGGCCGGTGCGCGTGCAGCGTATCGGGCTGGCGCAGCGGCTGATGCTGCTGGGCATGCTGGCGGTGCTGCTGATCACCGGCGTGGGCGGTCTCCTGATGCGCGAGCAGCTGCATGCGGCCATCCTGCGCAGCATGAGCGGTTCGCTCGATGAACGGGCCGACCGCATCGTGGCAGGCCTGACGGTGGATGGCAACGGACGGGTGAGCTTCGACAACCGGCTGGTCAGCGAGGAGTTCCGCTTCATCTTCTCGGGCTGGTACTGGCAGCTGGAAGCCGAGGGTACCGTGTATCGCTCCCGGTCGCTGTGGGACAGCAGCCTGGATGCGGCCATGGCCTCACCGGTGGCGGGCTCTGCCGAGCTGATGACCATCCGTGGGCCGCGTGACGAGCTGCTGTATGGGCTGGTGCGCAACTTCCACGTCAATGGCCATGCGTACCGGCTGTATGTCTACGGTCCGGCCGAGACCAGTCGCAAGGACATGGCCAGCATCGACCGCATCCTGATGGTGATGCTGGGTGGTCTGGCGCTGGCGATGGTGGCCGGCATGTATGTGCAGGTCTGGCTGGGGTTGCGGCCGCTGCGTCGTCTGCATGATGCGCTGCAGCGCATTCATGCGGGTGAGGCCGATCGGGCTGGCAGCGGCTATGGTCCCGACCTGGATCCGCTGGCGGCCGAGATCGACGAGGTGCTGGAGCGCAATGCACGGGTCGTGACGCGGGCACGGGGCAATGCAGCGGACCTCAGCCATGCACTGAAGAAGCCGCTGGCGCTGCTCAACGCCCAGTCGCGTTCGGCGGAAGTCGACGGGATGGAGGTGCGCCGCCAGGTCGACACGATGAACCGGATGATCGAGCGTCACCTGGCCCGGGCGGGCAGCGGGGCGGGCGATCGACGGCGCATCGACGTGAACGAGTGCCTGCAGGGGCTGATCGGGCTGATGCAGACGCTGCATGCGGCGCGTGGTATCGATTGGCAGCTGGATGTGCCGGGTCGGGTGTTCTGGCGGGGTGAGAGCACCGACCTGGAAGAAATGCTGGGCAACCTGCTGGACAACGCCGGCAAGTGGGCCCGCAGTCGGGTGGTGGTGACGGTGCGGTTGCTGACCCAGCCCACCACCGAGGATGACGGAATGCGCTCACGCACCGGTCTGCTCGCCATCTGCATTGAGGACGACGGTGCAGGTCTGGATGATGACGAGATCGCACGGGCCATCCGTCGAGGGCAGCGTTTTGACGAAAGCACTGAGGGCAGTGGGTTGGGATTGGTCATTGCCAACGACATTGCCGAGACCTACGAGGGGCGGCTGGAGCTGGGCCGCAGCCCATTGGGAGGCCTGCACGTGACGCTACGCCTGCCGCGCTGACGACGCGCATCAGATTTCCTGTTTTTTGTTGGACCGGGCCCGATGGCTGTATGCGGGGACGGAGAGTTCCTGTCGCCCTTCATGCGGCAGTTGGATTGAAATAATCTATTTCCTTGAAAGGATTGATCATGAATCTTGTGGTTGTTGGATCGGGTTATGTGGGTCTGGTTTCGGGGGCCTGCCTGGCCGACAAGGGCCACCGGGTCATTTGTGTGGACATCAGCGAGGAGCGCATCGCGGGCCTCAAGCGCGGTAAAGTGCCCATCTACGAGCCGGGGCTCGATGCCATCATCGCCCGCAACGCCGATACCGGCGCCTTGAGTTTCACCACCTCGCTGCCTGAGGCCATGCGCGAGGCCGACATTTTCTGCATCGCCGTGGGTACCCCCCCGGACGAGGACGGCTCGGCCGACCTGCGTCACGTGCTGGCCGTGGCCCGTGAGATCGGTCAGCACATGGAGCGTCCGGCGCTGATCATCAACAAGTCGACGGTGCCGGTGGGCACGGCCGAGGAGGTGCGCGCCGCCGTGGATGCCGAGCTGGCCGCCCGGGGCGTGCAGATCGAGTACGACGTGGCCTCGAACCCCGAGTTCCTGAAGGAGGGCATGGCCATCGAGGACTTCATGCAGCCCGATCGCATCATCGTGGGCGTCGATTCGCAGCGGGCCCGCCAGCTGCTGGACGACCTGTACGAGCCCTTCGTGAAGGAGGGCCCCCGCTGACCGAACGCGGCGCCCGCCTCATTCACATGGGCGTGCGCGATGCCGAGATGGCCAAGTACGCAGCCAATGCCATGCTGGCCACCCGCATCTCGTTCATGAACGAGATCGCCGGCCTGTGCGAGCGTCTGGGGGTGGATGTGGAGCATGTGCGCCTGGGTATCAGCACCGATCCGCGCATCGGCGACAAGTTCCTGCGCTCGGGGGCCGGTTACGGTGGCTCCTGCCTGCCCAAGGATGTTCAGGCGCTGGCCAGCATGGCGCGTTCGGTCGACTTCGAGCCGATGGTGCTGAACGCCGTGGAGCGGCGCAACCAGGTGCAGAAGAAGTGGCTCTTCGAGAAGCTGGTGGAGGAGTTCGGTCCTGACATGAAGGGGCGCACCATTGCGCTGTGGGGACTGGCCTTCAAGCCAGGTACTGACGACATGCGCGAGGCGCCCAGCATCACGCTGGTGGAGTCGCTGCTGAAGGCCGGCGCCCAGGTGCGCGCCTACGATCCGGAGACGAAGGACACGGCGCCGCGCGTGATGCCGCGTGAGGCTCAGGAAAACGGTGATCTGGTGTTCGTGGACGACCAGTACGAAGCCGTGCAGGAGGCCGATGCGCTGGTGCTGGTGACCGAATGGCCACAGTTCCGCTCGCCCGACATCCGCAAGCTGCACAAGGGCATGCGGGGTGACCTGGTGGTGGACGGCCGCAACATGTACATCCCGGCCAAGGTGCGTGAGCTGGGCTTCCGCTACGTGAGTGTCGGCCGCTCCTGATGCTGTGCCGGTCCGTGGCTGGTGTCGTTGTCGCCGCCACGGATCGGGGGCGCCTGCCAGGACGGGGTTTGCCCCGCCGGCAGGCGCTCCGTGCTTTCGGGGTCAGGAGAGCTTGCCGCGCGGCCCCGGCGGGTTGAGCTTGCGGTAGTCCAGGATGCCCCGCGCGATGGCACGGGCCAGCTCGTCCTGATACTGGGGATGGCGCAGGCGCTTTTCCTCGTCGGGGTTGCTGATGAAGGCGGTTTCCACCAGCACGGACGGCACGTCCGGCGAGCGCAGCACGGCGAAGTTGGCCTGCTCGACGCTGGCCTTGTGCAGCCGCCCGATCTGGCCCAGCTCGGCCAGCACGCGCTTGGCCAGCACCTTGCTGTCGCGGATCTGCGAGGTGGTGTAGAGATCCATCAGCAGGCTGGCGGTCTCGGGCGTGCTGGCGGTCTTGATGTTGACGCCCCCGATCAGGTCGGCACGGTTCTCGTTGCGGGCCAGCCATTTGGCGCCCAGGCTGGATGCCCCGTGGTTGGACAGCACGAAGACCGACGAGCCGCGGGCATCGGGCTTGACGAAGGCGTCGGCGTGAATGGAGACGAAGAGGTCTGCTCGCACGCCGCGCGCCTTGCTGACGCGCTTGCCCAGCGGCACGTAGTAGTCGTCGTCGCGGGTCAGCACCACGCGCAGATTTTCTTCCTTGGCCAGCAGCTTCTTCACCTTGTGGGCCACGGCCAGCACCACGGTCTTCTCGTGCGTGCCCATCGGGCCGGTGGCGCCGGGGTCCTCACCGCCATGGCCAGGATCCAGCACCACGGTGAAGGTGCGCGTCACTTCCGGGGCGGGGGCTTTCCTGCCGGAGGCCGCCGAGGACTTGCCCTTGCTGGCCTGTTTCGGGCCACTGGCGGCCTTGCTGTCGTGTGTCTTGCCGTTGGCGTCGGCGATCAGCTGCTCCAGCGGGTCGACCGGATGCTTGGGATACAGGTCCAGCACCAGCCGGTGCTGGTAGCCGGCAGCGGGCTTGAGCGTGAACACCTGCGGCGCCACGGCCTGCTTCAGGTCGAAGACGATGCGCAGGGTCTCGGGGTTGAATTGGCCCACGCGCACCTGGCGCACGAAGGGATCGTGGGTGCTGATCTTGCCCAGCAGTTCGCGCACCTTCGATTCCACCTCCAGCCCTTCCAGGTCCAGGATGACCCGATTGGGGTTGTCAATGAGGCGGGCACGGAAAGGTATGGCCTGGGTCAGCTCGAAGGTGACGCGGGTGTATTCGCGTGACGGCCACATCCGCACGGCCGCGATGGCGCGGTTGTCGGTGCTGGCTGCCGTGGCCTTGGCCGGGGTTTCCAGGGCCGTGCGCTGGATGCCGCCGGCGGTGCGGGTCTTGGCGGGGGCGGCACTGGCGGACGCGGTCCGGGTCGCGGCGGTCTTGCCTGATGCGGCAGCTTTCGGGGTGGAGGCACGCGCAGGTGCGCTGCCCGGCCGGGACGGCTGGCCCACGCGAATGGGCGCCGAAGCCTGGGCGGCGTGCAGCGGCAGCAGCAATGGCGAGGCCAGCCCAAGCTTCAGCAGGCGTCGTCGGCTGCGAGGATGTTGGCGAGTTTCGTCAGACATTGTGTTCCGCGCGCACTGTGCGCATGGGCCTCCAGGTGGCGGGCTTCGGCTGGGTCCGGGTCCGTCTCGGCGGTGTCCGTCCCTGCCGCGGCGTCGCCGCGCGTGTCGTCCCGGGCAGGGATTGCCCGGGGCGTTTCGTCGGTGTCGGGATCCGGAAGAAGCAGCCTCAGATCGAGGTCGGCTGCCGGCAAGGCGCCCGCAGCCTGTTCGGGCCACTCCACCAGCATCAGCCCGGCACCGGCAAATATATCGTCAAACCCGGCATCGAACCACTGGTCAGGCGTCGAGAACCTATATAAATCAAAGTGGTAGACCGGGAACTTCGGGAGATTATAAGATTCCACCAGGGCGAAGGTGGGGCTCTTGATGCGGCCCTGCACGCCCAGTGCGCGCAGCATGTAACGGACCAGCGTGGTCTTCCCGGTCCCCAGGTCGCCCCGTAGGGTGACGATAAACGCTTGTCTCTCAAGGTCTTGCGAGGGCAGTGCCTGGGCCAGGGCCTGGGCCCAGCGGCCGGTCTGCCGTTCGTCGGCCAGCCGGTATCGTTGCAATTTCGTATCCCTGTTCGTTGGTTTCCCGCCAATGTGCCAGACCCTGTGCGGACCGGGCCGGGTACCCGTTGAACGGGCAAGGCGGATCCGGCGATGACCGCACGCGGCCGCTTCCGAGGCCGGTGGCTGGCAGGTTGGCCATCCGGGAAGAGGGCGGTTTTGCCACGCGCCTTTCCCTGGACTGCCTCGCGCAGGCCGCCGGTCTGCCCGTGCGGCCAGCACGGCGCATTGCCTGTCAGCATAGCAAGATGGGGGCGATGGGGAGGAATGGAACGCATGAGCGGGAAAGAGGCGATGATGGAGGGCACGGTGGCCGGCAGGCAGCGTGCGCGCCCGAAAAAGGCCGATGCGCCTGCTGCGTCGGACGGGGAGGCGCAGATCGACGCCGTGGCCCAGCGGATCCGGCAGGCCGATGCGGACATCCAATCCTTCAGTGATGCCCTGTGGCTGGAAGATGGGCTGTCGAAGAACACGTTGCAGGCCTATCGGCGTGATCTGGTCCAGCTGGCGCGCTGGCTGGCCCCTTCGACGCGGGGCGTGGCGCTGGCCGAGGCCAGCGAGGCCGATCTGCTGGCCTACCTGGCTGATGCCCATGGGCACGGTAAGCCCAGTTCCGCCAACCGGCGGCTGACGGTCATCAAGCGTTTCTATCGACACCTGCTGCGCGAGGGGCGACGGCAGGATGATCCCACGCTGCGCATCCGCGCCATGCGTCAGCCGGCGCGCTTTCCGGCCACGTTGTCCGAGGCCCAGGTGGAGGCGCTGCTGGCCGCGCCGGATGTGGAGACGGCGTTGGGCCTGCGTGATCGGGCCATGCTGGAGGTGCTCTATGCCACCGGGCTGCGGGTTTCGGAGCTGGTGGGGCTGAAGCTGTCGGAGGTGTCGATGGTGGACAGTCTGGTGCGCATCGTGGGCAAGGGCTCGAAGGAGCGGCTGGTGCCGCTGGGCGAGGAGGCGCGTGCCTGGCTGGTGCGTTACCTGCACGAGGCGCGTCCCCGGTTGCTGGGGGCGCGACAGGCCGAGGCGGTGTTCGTCACGCAGCGGGCGACCGGCATGACGCGTCAGATGTTCTGGGTGCTCATCCGCCGTCATGCCCTGCGGGCGGGTATCGAGGCGCAGCTGTCGCCGCACACGCTGCGGCACGCCTTTGCTACCCACCTGCTCAACCACGGGGCCGATCTTCGGGTGGTGCAGGTGCTGCTGGGCCATGCCGACATCTCCACCACCCAGATATACACCCATGTGGCGCGGGCGCGCCTGAAGGCGCTGCATGCGCAGCACCACCCGCGGGGGTAGGGGAGTCGGCGCGCTTCCTGTAACATTTCATTCATGTCCGGGCATGATGGATGCCCTCATTCCATTCGGATGATTCGCCATGGCTTCTGCTTCCCTGTCCGTCCAGATCCTTGTGCTGCTGGCGGCCTATCTCATCGGCTCGGTGTCGTTCGGCGTGGTGGTCAGCAAGCTCATGGGGCTGGCCGATCCGCACACCTACGGCTCGGGCAACCCGGGTGCCACCAATGTGCTGCGCACCGGCAACAAGAAGGCGGCGCTGTTCACGCTGCTGGGTGACGTCGGCAAGGGCGTGCTGGCGGTGCTGCTGGCGCGCTGGCTGGCACCCTCGCTGGGGCTATCCGACATGATCATCATGCTGGTGGGTCTGGCCGCGTTCATCGGCCACCTGTACCCGGTGTTTCACGGCTTCAAGGGTGGCAAGGGCGTGGCCACGGCCGGCGGGGTGCTGCTGGCGCTCAACCCGCTGCACGGTCTGGCCGTGCTGGCCACGTGGCTGGCAGTGGCCTTCCTGACGCGCTATTCGTCGCTGGCGGCCATCACGGCCGCCTTCATGGCACCCATCTACTGGCAGCTCTTCTATGGCATCGATGCCCGGGCGCTGGTCGTCCTGTTCATCGCGGCGCTGCTGGTCTGGCGGCACCGCGAGAACATCAACCGGCTGCTGAAGGGCAAGGAGTCGAAGATCGGGGGCAACAAGGCCCCCAAGCCGCCCAAGGTCAAATACCCGCCGCCGCGGGTGGGCGGGCACTGACCGCCGGCAGTTCCTCCAGCGGCCAGCGCGGCCGCACATCGAAGCGCAGGGGCTGCGTGTCGATGCCGGCCAGGGGGGCTGCCTCAGGGCCGGCAGTCTTCGCGGCAGCCAGCCTGCAGGCGCCGGCGTAGGCAATCATCGCACCGTTGTCGGTGCACAGCGCCAGCGGCGGGAAGTGGACCCGCAGCGGCGCCTTCTTCGCGGGCCAGTGGGCGCTGGCCTCGGCCAGCTTGGCGCGCAGTCGCCGGTTGGCACTCACGCCACCCGAAATCACCAGCCGTGACAGCCCGGTCTGCTTCAGCGCCTTCAGGGCCTTGCCCACCAGCACGTCGGTGATGGCTTCTTCCACTTCGCGGGCCAGGTCCGGACGGTGCTCGGGGGCCAGTCCCTTCCTCACTTGGGTCAGGACGGCCGTCTTCAGGCCGCTGAAGCTGAAATCCAGATCGTCGCTCTTCAGCTTGGGGCGGGGCAGGGTAAAGTGGGGCGCGTCGGGGCGCGTCGGATCCGCCTGGGCTGCCAGCGCCGACAGCGCCGGACCGCCCGGGTAGCCCAGTTCCAGCAGCTTCGCGCTCTTGTCGAAGGCTTCGCCCGCGGCATCGTCGACCGTCTCGCCCAGTAGCGTGTAGGCTCCCAGACCGTCCACACGCAGCAGCTGCGTATGACCGCCGGAAACCAGCAGCGCCACGAAGGGAAACTCGGGCGGATCGTCCGACAGCAGTGGCGAGAGCAGATGGCCTTCCAGGTGATGCACGCCGATGACGGGGCGATCCAGCGACATGGCCAGCGCCGTGGCCACCGAGGCCCCCACCAGCAGCGCGCCAGCCAGCCCGGGCCCCTGGGTGTAGGCAATGGCATCGATGGCCGACAGCGGCCTTTGGGCGTCGGCCATGACCTGCTCCAGCAGCGGCACCAGCCGCTCGACGTGATCACGTGAGGCCAGCTCCGGCACCACGCCACCGTAGCGGTTGTGCATGGCCACCTGCGAATGCAGGGCCTGGGCCTGCAGCCCATGGTCGGTGTCGTACAGGGCGACGCCGGTTTCGTCGCAAGAGGTCTCTATGCCCAGTACCAGCATGGAAGTCTATTGTGGTGTGTCGGGAAAGGGATGCGATGACGGAACGGGCGGGAGCAGCCAGGGGCAGGCGTGGCGATGTCCGGGTAAGTCAGCACCGAAAACCATGCCGCGTCAGGCGCAGGGGGAGGGAAGCGGGGCTTGCCGGGCAGGGGGCTCCCTGGTGTGCCTGGAGCGTCCGAACCGTGTCGGGAGGATGATACGCTGTCGGGCGCCGCGCCCATAGGCGGTGCAGGCGGCATGGCGAAGGACATGAGGACAGGACAGTGGAACGACGGGATGTGATCGTGGTGGGCGCGGGTGCTGCCGGGCTATATTGCGCCGGGCAGCTGGGGCTGCGCGGCCTGCGGGTGACCGTGCTGGACCATGCACGTCGCATCGGCGAGAAGATACGCATCTCGGGTGGTGGTCGCTGCAACTTCACCAACCTGAATGGCGCGGATCCGGCCCGCTATCTCAGCGGCGATCCGCGCTTTGTTCGCCATGCGCTCAAGGCCCATCCGCCCGAGCGCTTCATTGCCCGTGTGCGTGAGGCGCGCATCGGGTTTCATGAAAAGCACCTGGGACAGCTCTTCTGTGACGATTCCAGTCAGCGGATCATTGACATGCTGCTGGCCGACTGTGCGCGTGGCGGCGTGCAGATACGCCACCCGGTGACCGTACAGGAGATTGCGCGTCTGGACGGGGGCGACAACGGCCCGCGCTTTCGTGTGAGCACCTCGGACGGGGTGTTCCTGGCCCGGCATCTGGTCGTGGCCACGGGCGGGCTTTCCATCCCGGCCATCGGTGCCAGCGATCGTGCCTGGCAGCTGGCTCGCCAGTGGGACATGGCCACGGTGGCGCCTCGACCCGGACTGGTTCCCCTCACGGTCACGTCGGCGGCCTGGCAGGACTTCGCAGCCCTCTCGGGCGTGGCCCTGCCGGTGGCGGTCTCGGTGGTGCCTGCCACGGCAGGTGACGGCGGGGCGGGTACTGCCAGGACGGACGCCCGGCTTGGGGAGGGCGGTACCGGGCAGCAAGCAGATCCGGGATCCCAGGCGTCCGCGACGCCCCTCGCCAGGGCAGGGAAAGGCACGCAGCAGAAAGGTCCGGGCAAGAGAAAGGCGCCCCGTCCCGTCGTGTTTCATGAGGATCTGCTGTTCACGCATCGTGGGCTCTCGGGGCCCGGCATTCTGCAGATCTCCAGCTACTGGCAGCCGGGGCAGCCTGTCTGGCTGAACCTGTTGCCGGACATGCCCGATCCGGGGCAGTGGCTGGTGGATCTGAAGGCTGGCCGTGCCAGTGCACAGGCGTTGCCGGGCGGTGCCAGCCTGTCCGGGCAGCCCCATCGGCAGCAGCTGGGGACGGTGCTGGGCGCCGTGCTGCCTGCTCGACTGGTCAGGAGCTGGCTGGCCTCGGCCACCCGGCTTTCGGGGGCGCTCATGCCGCCTGGCGTGTCCGGCGCACTGGAAGGGCTGGCTGAATCCAGCCGCCTGGCCGAGATCGGGGACGCCCGGCTGCGCCAGCTGGGGCAGGCACTGTCGCATTGGCCGGTGCAGCCGGCGGGCTCCGAAGGCTATCGAAAGGCCGAGGTGACGGTGGGTGGCGTGGCTACCGAGGCGCTGGATCCGCGCTCCCTGCAGGCCCACGCCGTGCCTGGCAGCTACTGGATCGGTGAAGCTGTGGACGTGACGGGGTGGCTGGGCGGCTACAACTTCCAGTGGGCATGGGCATCGGCCTTTGCGGCGGCGCAGGCCATCGCAGCCGAAGGGCGTGTCTGAAGGCGCCCAGGGGCTGGGGGCAAGGACAGCCCGCCCATCCAGACCCTTCCGGTACGGCGCCTGTCGGTTGGCCGTTGACGGATCCCCCGGCGTGCTTGGCAAGTGAAGCGAGTCGCGTCTATAATCGTGGACTAGCCTCAAGTGCCCATTTCACAACGTTTCAAGGAAGGTTTTTTCATGCCACTGGTCCGAGTCAAGGAAAACGAGCCGTTTGATGTTGCCCTGCGGCGCTTCAAGCGAACCATCGAGAAGACCGGGCTGCTCACCGAGCTGCGTGCGCGTGAGTTCTATGAAAAACCGACTGCAGAACGCAAGCGGAAGAAATCGGCTGCCGTCAAGCGTCATCACAAGCGCCTGCGCAGCCAGATGCTGCCCAAGAAAAAATACTGATCTTCATCCGATCAGTCTTCTTGCGGCGCTGTGCGTCGTCTGGCATGGTCTGTCGGGCGGCGTCGGCGCCATTCTGCGTCGTTTTCAGATACTTCGCGCAGGCCATTCCCATGGCCTGATTGCTCATGAGTACAGCCACTGATCTCAAGTCTCGTATAGACGCCGACATGAAGGCTGCCATGCGGGCGCGAGAAAAGGTGCGCCTGGGCGCCCTGCGCCTGTTGCTGGCTGCCATCAAGCAGAAGGAAGTCGACGAGCGCACCACGCTCGATGACACCCAGGTGCTGGCCATCGTCGAGAAGCTCTCCAAGCAGCGACGGGACTCCATCGAGCAGTTCGAAAAGGCCGGTCGTACCGAACTGGCCGAGCAGGAGCGCGCCGAACTGGCCGTGCTCGACACCTATCGCCCAGCGCAGGCCGACGATGCCCAGATCCAGGCCGTCATCGAGGCTGCCGTGGCTGAGACCGGCGCTGCCGGCATGGCCGACATGGGCAAGGTCATGGCCATCGTCAAGACCCGGCTGGCCGGACAGGCCGATCTGGCTGCCGTCTCTGCCAAGGTGCGGGCGCGCCTGTCCGCCTGAGGCGGGACGCCCCGCGATGGTTTGATCCCGCAATCCTTCATCCAGGAGCTGCTGACCCGCGTCGATGTCGTCGACGTGGTCGGCAAGGCCGTCAAGCTGCGCAAGGCGGGAGCCAACTACCAGGGGCTGTGTCCTTTCCACAATGAAAAGACGCCGTCCTTCTCCGTCTCGCCCACCAAGCAGTTCTACCACTGCTTCGGCTGCGGCGCGCATGGCTCGGCCATCAGCTTCCTGATGGAGCATCACGGCCTGGGCTTTGTTGAGGCCGTGCACGAGTTGGCCCGCGACGTGGGCCTTACCGTTCCCGAAGACCATAGCCGGGAAGGCGCCGAGGCCGCGCGCAAGGCCAGCCAGCAGCTGGCGCTGTCGCAGTGGCTGGATCAGGCTGCCCGCTACTACCGCTCACGCCTGAAGGAAACCCCCGCTGCCATCTCCTACCTGAAGGAACGGGGTGTCACCGGCGAGATCGCACGCCATTTTGGGCTGGGCTACGCGCCGGCGGGCTGGCGCAATCTGGAAGGCGTGCTGCCCGACTACGCCGCCGAGGACGCCGTGCGAGCCGGACTGGTGATTGCCGGTGAAGACGGTAAGCGCTACGACCGCTTCCGCGAGCGCATCATGTTTCCCATTCGCAACCCGCGCGGCCAGGTCATCGGCTTTGGTGGGCGGGTTCTGGGACAGGGAGAACCCAAGTACCTCAACTCGCCCGAGGGGCCGCTGTTCTCCAAGGGGCATGAGCTCTACGGCCTCTTCGAGGCGCGCGAGGGCATCCGTACCAGTGGTCGCGTGCTGGTGGTGGAGGGCTACATGGATGTGGTGATGCTGCACCAGCACGGCTGCCACTATGCCGTGGCCACGCTGGGCACCGCCACCACCGCCATGCACCTGGGCAAGCTGCTGCGCCTGGCCGATCGGGTCGTGTTTTCCTTCGACGGCGATGCCGCAGGGCGCCGTGCCGCGTGGCGGGCGCTGGAGAATGCGCTGCCGCTGCTGTCCGATACCAAGCAGCTCGATTTCCTCTTCCTGCCGCCCGAGCACGACCCCGACAGCTTCGTGCGGGCCGAAGGACTGGAGGCCTTCGAGGCCTGCGTGCGCGATGCCTTGCCCCTGTCGTCCTTCCTGCTGAAGGAGCTGGCCCAGCGGGCAGACATCACCACGCCCGAAGGGCGTGCCCGCATGCAGGCCGAACTCAAACCGCTGGTGCAGCAGATGCCCGACATCGCCCTGCGCACGCAGATCCTGGTGGACATGGCGGGGCGTCTGGGGCTGCCAACCGAAGAGCTGGCGGCCTACTGCGGCCTGCAGATGGCCCATCCGGTGGCCCATGTCCGGGAGGGCGGCGGGCGTCATGGGGGGCGGGCAGGGGGCGGTGAAGCCCGTTCCATGCGCCCCGGTGCGTCCATGATGCAAGGCGCTTCCCTGCGTGACCAGGCCGCTCCTGCTGACGGGCGCCCCTGGCGCGAGGCATCATCCGGCCGCTGGCAGGGGGGCGGCAATGCCGCTTCCCGCCGCGTAAACGGTCCGTCGCGTCGGGATGAAGGCTATGACCGCGCCTATGGCGGTGGCTCGCAGGGCGGCGCACGCATGTCGGGTGCGGTCCGCTCCCGGCCGGCGCCGCCCACCCTGCAGCAGCGGATCTGCCTGCTGCTGGCCTATTACCCCGCGCTGGCCCAGGAACCTCTCGAAGATGAGAGCCTGCTGCCCCAGGCTCTGCTGGACTGGCGCAACGAGCTGGCGACCCTGCCGGCCGGGGCGCACTTTGCGTCGGTACTGGCCGAGGTGCGCGCCGCTGACCCCAGGAAAGCCGATTTCATCGAGTCGCTGGACCAGCGCGATGCCGGTGTGATGGCCGCCATGGATTACGACGAGGCGCGCGCCGACTATCTGGGGGCCCTGGACAGGATGCGGCTTGATCAGGCGCGCCGCGAGGTGGTGCAGGTGGTGAGCCGGGGTCTTGATGAACCGGGGGGGCGGACCCGATATGCAGAACTGATGGCGACGATTCAACGCCTATCCCAGCGGGGGACGGGCTGATATGATTGAAGGTTCAATGCGGGAATCCAACGTGGCAAAAGATACAGCAAAATCTCAGGAAGAAGCGGCCAAGAACGCGACCGCTACGGCAGCGGCCGCTTCCGACGCAGCCGACGGCACCAAACCCGTGAAGGCTGCCCGCGCGGGCAAGTCCGGCGAGACCGAAAAGCCCGCCAAGGCCAAGGCGACCAAGGCCAAGGCCGAGAAATCGACGAAGGCAGAGAAGGGCGAGAAGGCCGAAAAACCTGCCAAGGCCAAGAAGGCTGACGGCGCCAAGAAGCCAGCCAAGAAAGCCGCCGGCAAGAAGAAGGCGGCGGCCAAATCCTCTTCCAGCGACCTGGACGATGATGACGGTTTCGATGACGGCGGCGACTACGACATGATCTCCACCGACGACGGCGATGACGCCGATCTCGACGGAGACGACGACGCGGTCGAAAGTGATGTGCCTGCGGCTCCGGCCAAGGGCAGGGGGCGTGACAAGCGTTCCAAGGAGAAGGCCCTCATCAAGGAGGCGCTGGCCAGCGTCAAGCAGGGCGTGACCGAAGAGGAAATGGAAGCGCGCCGCAGCCGCCTGCGCCAGCTCATCAAGCTGGGCAAGGAGCGGGGCTTCCTCACCTACGCCGAGATCAACGACCACCTGCCCGAGGGACTGACCGAGGTCGAGGCCATCGACCAGATGATCGGCACCTTCAGCGACATGGGCATCTCGGTCTATGAACAGGCTCCCGATACCGACTCGCTGCTGCTCAACGACCGTACCGTCACCTCGTCCGACGACGACACCGAGGAAGAGGCCGAGGCCGCCCTGTCCTCCGTGGACTCCGAGTTCGGCCGCACCACCGACCCGGTGCGCATGTACATGCGCGAGATGGGCTCGGTCGAGCTGCTCACCCGCGAGGGCGAGATCGTCATCGCCAAGAAGATCGAGGAAGGTCTGAAGGACATGATGCATGCCATCTCGGCATGCCCGACGACCATTGCCGAGGTGCTGGAGCAGGCCGACAAGGTCCGTGCCGCCCAGCTGCGGGTCGACGAGATCGTCGACGGCCTGCTCGACCCGGATGCCGACGACGAGGAAATGTCCTTCGGTCCGGCGCGTTCGGATGTCGATGACGATGACGAGGCCTCCGTCGCGGCCATGAACAACGCCAAGCTCGAGGAGCTGAAGGAAGAGGCGCTGTCGCGCTTCGACAGCATCGGCGCCGCCTTCGAGCAGATGCGTCAGGCCCTGGAAACCGACGGCTACAAGTCGCCGGCCTACCTGGCTGCCCAAGAATCGGTGCAGCGACAGCTGATGTCCATCCGCTTCACGGCCAAGGTGGTCGAGAAGCTGTGTGACATGCTGCGTGCCCAGGTCGACGAGGTCCGCACCGTCGAGCGCACCATTCTCGACATCTGCGTCAACCGCGTCGGCATGTCGCGCGAGCACTTCATCAAGAGCTTCCCGGGCAACGAGACCAACCTGGCGTGGGTCGAGAACGAGCTGGCCGGCAACCCGCCGTATGCCGACGTGCTGGCCCGCAGTATCCCCGACATCCAGGATCTGCAGCAGAAGCTCATCGACCTGCAGGTGCGCGTGGTGCTGCCGCTGCCCGACCTGAAGGAAATCAACAAGCGCATGGCCATGGGCGAGATGAAGGCGCGCAAGGCCAAGCGCGAGATGACCGAGGCCAACCTGCGCCTCGTCATCTCCATCGCCAAGAAGTACACCAACCGGGGCCTGCAGTTCCTCGACCTTATCCAGGAAGGCAACGTTGGCCTGATGAAGGCCGTCGACAAGTTCGAGTTTCGGCGCGGCTTCAAGTTCTCCACCTACGCCACCTGGTGGATCCGCCAGGCCATCACCCGCTCCATCCCGGATCAGGCGCGTACCATCCGCATTC
>ERZ773009.100-NODE-100-length-58912-cov-30.639805_pt1 | contig 58912 bp, 68 predicted proteins | sample MGYA00580663_ERZ773009 | MGnify/ENA primary metagenome ERZ773009 (study PRJEB29015, sample SAMEA2737969) | human oral metagenome | biome: human oral; feature: human-associated habitat; material: dental | place: China | collected 2026 ... | reverse complement strand
CAGAATCGGACGATGGCTACCGCGTGCTAGTTGACCGATTATGGCCGCGCGGTATAAGTAAAGAACGAGCGGTGCTAGACGAGTGGGCTAAAGAAATCGCACCAACCAATGAGCTGCGCCAATGGTTCGGTCATGATCCAGAAAAATTTGCAGAGTTCGCGTCGCGCTATACCGAAGAGTTGGATACTAATTCTGTAGCCGCCACTCTTAAACAACAGTGGCAAGAACATCCAGTTGTTACGCTGTTATATAGCGCTAAAGATATTGAGCATAATCAGGCGGCAGTGCTGCAGCAGTGGCTGGAACGGTGATTCGTGCCGCACATTACGTAGTGCTATAATGGTTACGTAAGGAGGTGTAATATGCTACTAACATTTTTCTCGCGGGCGGGCGAAAATTACGGTGTTGATGACACCGAAGTTGGCAATACGGAGGTAATTGCCGGTTATATCAAAGATTATTTCGGTGATAAAATCGATGTTTTCAAGTTGGAGCCGGTGAATCCGTATCCGGATAATTATCAAGAATGTACTGAAGTTGTCAAGCGCGAAAAAGCCGAAAACACGCGGCCAGCATTCCAAGGCGAGGTAGATTTGTCTGCTCATGATACTATTTTCTTGGGCTATCCGATTTGGTGTGGCGAGCCGCCGATGATCATCAATACTTTTTTAGATAAGTATGACTTTGCCGGCAAAACAATCATTCCATTCAATACCCACGCCGGTTCTGGCGCAGCTGGCTCGTACGAGGCGATCAAAGAAAAGCTGTCAGATGCCAACGTCAATACTAACGGCTTGGCGATTATGGGCACTGATGTTAGAACTCAGTCCGCGAAGGGTACTGTCGAGGCATGGCTAAAGGAATTAGGGTTTTAAGATTATGAATAAAGATGAATTCGCTGCTCAGACGCCGTTTCTGATTGGGCAGGCAAATGATGATTATGCCAGTATTTCACCGGACAAAGCTATCTGCAGCCGTTGTTGCAGCAGCAAGTTAATATTTTTAACGTCACGTTCGAGCCGGGTTGCCGCAATAATTGGCATATCCACCATGCAACGAGCGGCGGTGGACAGATTTTGATTTGTGTGGCTGGCCGAGGTTACTATTAAGAATGGGGCAAGGACGCTATCGAAATGAAACCGGGCAATTGCATTAACGTACCAGCTAATGTAAAGCATTGGCATGGCGCAGCGCCAGACAGCTGGTTCCAGCATCTGGCGGTTGAAGTACCGGGTGAGGATACATCAAACGAATGGTGCGAGCCGGTTTCTGATGAAGAATATAGCAAGCTGAAATAGGGAATGGAGATTAGAATATGAGTCAAAAAGTAACCGCTGGGCGCGATAATTTGAGTGAGTTAGCGCCGCAATTTGCCGCGTTGAACGATGACGTGTTATTTGGCGAGGTCTGGGCGCGCGAAGCAGAATTATCGCCGCGCGACCGCAGCTTGGGCGGCATTCCGGTTATTGAAAGAAATTTTGGCGGAGGCAGAGTAGTCCTTTAGATAATTAATATGTCAGATACTTCAAACCAACACAAATCGTTTTTCTTAGTAGCAGCGATTTATCGTTTCCTTGCGCGCATGTTGTCACTAATTTTTAGTATCAAGCGAGGAAAAGACCGTGTACGTGTGCTTATATATTCCAATGACGGTAAGGTTTTACTTGTTAAAGGTCGATTTAGTCGCCAGCAGTGGGCTTTACCTGGAGGTGGTATCAGGCGCAATGAAAGTTATGAAAAAGCTGCAGCTAGGGAGATTTTAGAAGAAGTTGGCATTAATATAGAAAATTTACGATATCTTGGAAAAGTAAACTCTTATGAATCGTACAAACCTTTTCCTGTGAGAGTTTTTGCGGCAACTGCGATAAATCAGGATATAAAATGCAATTTTGAGATCATTGAGGCTAAGTGGCTCGCTGAGCAATATATCCCTGAAGAATATGACTCCATAACTGATTGAAATAGGTTATAATTACAATTATGAGTAATAACGTGTATGATGTTCTGGCGAAGGGTAATCTTCATGAAGAACTGGAGAGGCTGGGTGGTTTATATCGTGTTGTCGGTGTTTTGGGGTTGCATGCGGTAGTAAACGCTGAAGAGGTTAGCTGGGCCGATCACACAGTAACAGTGCCCGATGGTATTTCTCTCCCGAGGCTTCGCGAAAATGGAACAGTTCGTGATTTGGATACATTAGTCTGTAGTCCAGATGGTGACGTCATAGACGTACATGGGAAGGTTATAGGTGATGCAATTGGTGAGGAAATGACCATCTCGGTATTTGGATTGCGACCGTATAGGGACAATAAGAGAGGCCTGCTTGACTTCGTTGGCGGTCGTTATGTTGACAGTAATGGCAATCTATTTTGGCGTCTGAATGGAATAGAAACAAGTTTACCGGAAAAAAGCATTGAACCGTGACAAATTAAGCGTGGCGATCAAGTTGTCTGTAATATCCTTAATCCGGTAGCGCAGTTGGGTGTATACAAAAATCGGTCAATAACTGGCGTTAGACCTAAGGATGAAGAAAAAGTCGAGACCTTGCGTGAAGTAATTATGTCAAATGACAGAATGGGTGATATTCCTGGGGAATATCGTGAACAGCATCTTGCGTTTTTGGAGCAATATCGTAAGCTTGAAAGCGAACGTAAGAGATTGGGATTAATCGGACTGAAGGCGCATGTCCTGTCTACTCTTGAAAGAAATACTGCCTTAGTGGAATTGGCTTAGGGAAAAATGGATGGCGCTTTAAGCTTTTTTACGGGCAGTAATTCATTTATAATAGAGAGCATGGAAGAGTTACAGATACCCCAGATTGATAAAGTTAAAATGCTTGTTCGCGAGTTGCTTGGTGGCGACATCTCAGGACACGCCGATGATCATGTCGAGCGGGTAGCGCAGTTGGCTGAGCGTTTTGCTAGCGAATGCAGCGAATCAGTAGATTTGCAAGAAGTGCTGTTGACGGCTTGGCTGCATGACGTTGATGATTACAAATTAGTCGGCAAGACACAGGCAGAAAAATTAACGAACGCAGTAAATATTATGACGCAGGCAGAAGTGGTTAATAGTCTAAGCCAGGCGGTGCTGGAAAATATTGCGGCGATTGGTTATAGCAAACGGCTGAACGGCAGGCAACCACAGCGGCTGGCGGGGCAGTTGGTTTCGGATGCTGACATGTGCGACGCGATTGGCGCGGTGGGGATTGAGCGGGCGCTGGTGTATGCTTGCCATCACGGAGGGCGGATTTTCGATCCCAAAGTTTGGCCAAACGTTGATTTAGCGGCGCACGAATATAACGCTGACGGCAATACGCATGATACTGACGGCTTCATCAATCACTTTTTTGAAAAGCTGCTGAAACTGAAGGGCTTGATGCTGACCGAGCCGGGGCGAATAGAGGCAAAAAACCGTCAGCAGATTATGGTTGATTTCTTGAGCCATTACTTCCGCGAAAAGAACGCGCCGGAGTGGAGCGAGTTTCTGGAAGAATACTTACGCCGTTGATAGGTAGTTGAAGTACCTTCTTGTTTATTTCAACTCTCTGCTTGGAAAGCTGGTGTTCAAAATTTTTAAGCCGGCGTCGACGACCAGTTGGCAGGCTTGCCGTTGCGAGAGGGGAGCGAGGTGCTTGTTTTCGCCGCTTGGATGGAGTGAATGGCCAGCTTCTGGTATGACGATAGCTCGTTGTCTGGCTCCGTGCAATCCACGCAGTTGCCAACTTCTCCTCCAGCTGCTAACAATTAACGGAGTATTAGTATTCCAGTCTCTTTCTGCTGCAATTACTGCTGCGCGGCCAACTTCGACTGATTGGTGCAGTTGATGTTCTAGACCGTGAGCTTCTTGGATGCCATAGAAATACTCGGAAGGAATAGGGAGCCACTCGTGGCATAGAGCATCAAAATCGCCTATTTTGTCGTCCGGAAATGTCGGACATTGCATTTCTGTATCATTATGGCGCCGTCGTTTTCTAGAATTTGGCAATTGAACTACTTTGTCGGGGTTTGGTAATGGAGGTGAAAAGGTTACAAGTGCTGTATTTATGTTTTCTTCTGTCATGGACAATAATGCTTGATGGGCGGCGATCGTACCCATACATTGGGCTATTAATAATACGGAACTTTTTTCGCTTTTCTCTTTGGCTCCGCTAGGCATGTTATCCATTATTTCTTCATATTGTTCTGAGGGAGAACGGACACGAGAGCCGATTGCGTCATCATCGGTAACGCCGTGAATATTATGAGGAGTAATGTTATACTCTGACAGGGTATTTTTAATATGATTAAAAGCGACTGAGCCTCTTGTCAAATGACTACCGCCCCCGCCTATGCAAAAAGTTGTTATGGGTTGTTTTAGACCATCCATCGTTTCGCTTACTATCATATCATACATTGCATATTTGTCAAATTCATAAGCTGGCTTGTTATTATGTTAATATTGAAATATGAAGCAGGCGATAATTGTTCACGGTAAGCCGTCTAAACAGTCATATTTTAACCCAAATTTACCGAGTACCAGTAATTCGATTTGGATTCCATGGCTGCAACAGCAGCTGCTAATTTGCGGTATTGACACTCAGACGCCCGAGATGCCCGAATCGTGGCGACCAGATTACTCGTTGTGGCGACAGACTTTTGAAAAATATGATGTAAATTCAGAAACTATATTGGTTGGACATAGTTGTGGCGGGGGTTTTCTAATTCAATGGATGAGTGAGAACCCGCAAATTTGTGCAGGCGACGTTTATCTTGTTGCGCCAGCTTTTGGCGATAAGTTTAACCCCGAAGCTCCATATAATGAGCCGCTTCGTGGCGGTTTTTTTGATTTTAAGATTGACGAGGCGCTACTTGATCGCGTACGTAGTCTAACTATATTCTACTCTGACAATGACTCGGTGCGAGTTGATACTGCAATAAAAATTATAAAAAAATCTTTCCCGTCTGCCTGTTATCGATTATTTCCGGGGTATGGGCATTTTTGTGGTAAGCGTGATATGGCCGACGATACTTTTCCTGAGTTGTTTGAAACAATATTACGGAATAGAAAATGACTATAGAAGAAGAGGTTGGCTGACATAATCAGCAGCCTAGTTGTTTGATATAAGATATAATAGTACTTGTGAATAAACAGTTGCAGCAAAAGCTCAAAACTCTACCGCGCAGCCCCGGTGTTTATTTTCATAAGTCGGCGAGCGGCGAGATCATCTATATAGGCAAAGCAGCGGTGTTAAAAAACCGTGTGCGGCAGTATTTTCAGAGCAGCAAAGATTTTGACGCCAAAACTCGGGCGCTGGTCGCCGAGATCTATGACACTGACTGGATCGAAACCGAGAGCGAGATTGACGCGCTATTCCTAGAAAGCGAGATGATCAAGCGTTATATGCCGCGCTACAATATTTTGCTGCGCGATGATAAATCACAAACTTTCGTGCGAATTGATATGAAAAGCGAATGGCCGACTGTCAGCTTTACGCGTAATCCAGCCGATGACGGCGCAGAATATATTGGCCCGTTTTACAATGGCTTTGCCTTGAAAAAAGCGCTGCGCTATCTGCGGCGAGTGTTTCCGTATTTGACCAGGCAGCGGCGACCGGGGCAGTCGAAGTTGGATGAAGATTTGGGCTTGAGCCCGCGACTAAGCGATGGGTCAGTCGCCTATAAAGCTAGTTTGCGCAAACTCATCAGCTACATCAAGGGCAATCGTAAAGCCATCGCTGCCGAGCTGGAGCACGACATGAAAACGGCGGCTGGGCTGCACGATTTTGAGCGGGCGGCTGATCTTCGCAATAAGCTTAGCGCCATGCGGGAACTACAACGGCGGGTTTGCTTTGGCGACAAGGAGTTTTTGGATATTTCTAAAGACAAAGCGTTGGCTGATTTGGCAAAATTGTTGGGTCTAAAAGGTATTCCAGTGCGCATCGAGGGGTATGATATTTCGCACATGAGCGGGCGGCAAGTGGTCGCCAGTATGGTGGTATTTACGAATGGTGCTAGTGACCGGGCGGAGTATCGCAAATTCAAAGTCAGTGAGAAAAATGATGACACCGGCAATATCTATCAGACAATTTTTCGCCGGCTGAGCGAGCGTCATCTAAAAAGCTGGGGCCGTCCTGACTTGTTACTGATTGACGGTGGTAAAGGTCAGCTAGCGGCGGCCATCAGAGCGCGTGATGAGCGTGGCGTCGCCGTGCCGATTGTCAGCATCGCCAAGCGCGAAGAAGAAGTAATTGTTCATAAAACCAAATCGTGCGTTGATCTGTCCTACATTCAGCAGCTGCAGCGCATGCTAAACCAAAATGTAGCAATTTTTGAAGACAGTGATGTATATATCGTTAATCTCCACTCAGGGCAGCGCAATGCTGGATCGCACTCAAAAAACTTGCGGGCGGCGGATGATAGCTTAGTGATGTCCGTGCAAGATCAAGTGTCAAACTCAGATAATATCAATACACTATTTGCTAGTACTGATATCATCAAACTTTTTCAGCGTATCCGTGACGAATCGCATCGCTTTGCAGTTAGTTACCATTCTACACTTAAGCGTAAAAATGCGACTAAAAGTATACTTGATGACATCCATGGTATAGGACCAAAAACCAAGCGTAAATTACTTAGACATTTTGGATCTCTGGGTAATATAAAAAAGGCTAGTATTGAAGATATTTCCAAAATAACAAATGATTCTCTTGCTAAAAAAATAAAAAATAGCCTAAGAGATGCTTAGATGTAAATAAATTCAATAATATGCTATAATCAACCAATATGGAAAAGCAATTTGCTGTTTTTGTTGTGCGCTGGCTACTTAATTCATTTGGGTTATGGATTGCTGTTAGGTTGCTTGGTACAGGAGATATTATCCATAATTCTGAAGTAGGTATATATTTGTCTGCTGGGTTGGTATTTTCTATATTGAATAGTATTTTAAGACCAGTTTTAGTGATTCTTTCTCTGCCGGCTATATTATTAACATTGGGGTTATTTATGTTGATAGTTAACGGTTTTATGGTTTGGCTTGCATTACAACTAGTGCCTGGTCTTCATCTCACTTTTTTAAGTTCAATTTTTGCTGGAATGTTACTTAGTTTGATAAACTATATAGTAAGTAGCGCTCAGGAATTGAGACGATTAAATAATAAGAAGGGAAGTTAACTTATGGATTCGTTTTTGCAAATGATAACTCTTGGTTCTGCTGTGTTGATGATTCTAGCAATTCTACTCCAACAACGCGGAGCAAGTTTGGGTGCTGGTTTTGGTAGTTCTGGTGAACTTTATACTACAAGGCGTGGATTAGACAAGAGTTTGTTTGAGTTTACTATAGTAATGTCAGTTATATTTGTGCTCTCAATCTTAGCAGGTTTATTGCTACCAGTAATTAGTAAATAACTAGGTATAGACAGTGTCCAGAATTGATCGATCTTGGCAAAAATTTCAAAATTTACGTATAAATGCAAAGACGGGCATTTCTAAGGGTGTACGTAAAGCAGAGGATGCTACTATAGGTCATGCGCGTAGATTTATTTTGGATAGATGGGACAATGTATACGAAGCTCGTCGAAATATAGGTATTTGGCTGAGCGGAGTGGGGTTGCTTATTTTTATCATGGTAGCGCACTTTATATTTCTTCGTTCTGGCTATACAGATATAGCGCCAATTAGAGGAGGTACGTATGCCGAAGGAATGGTTGGGGATATTTCGACATTGAATCCAATCTATGCTACAACTGCCAGTGAGATTGCAGCTAGTCGATTAATGTTCTCTTCGCTATTTAGATACGATGACACCGGGAGTCTAAGTGGTGATCTAGCAACGGGGTATAATGTTGATAAAACTGGTAAAATATATACTGTTTCGCTACATCAAAGAGCGTTATGGCATGATAATACACCCCTTACTGTTGATGATGTTATTTTTACATTAAATATTATAAAAAGATCATCTTCTGGTGCGCCTAATTCTGAGGGTTGGCGCAATATTGAGTTTAAAAAGGTAGATAATACAAAAATAGAATTTAAACTGCCTAGTGCATATACGCCATTCCCAAATACTTTAACTTTTTCGATACTTCCAAAACATATTCTAGAGAGAGTACCAATTCATTCTTTGCGTGAAGATAGGTTTAGTAATTCACCTATTGGCAGTGGTCCTTTTAAGTTTAGTTTATTACAGCGCACAAAAGAAGCCAATAAACATACTGTTCTGCATATGATTCGTAATCCTAGATATTACAAAGGTGCTTCAAAAGTAGAGCGTTTTCAACTTCACACTTATAGTGATAACGAATCTCTCGTTGCTGCATTAAAGAGTCAATCAATTAATGCTGCAGCAGATGTTACGTCTGATAGTTTTGGTAAATTAACTCATGATCCAAGATTTAATGGATATACACCTACAATAAATGCTGGCGTTTACGCTATATTAAATATTGATTCTGAAATTCTAAAAGATGCCAGTGTGAGAAGCGCCCTTAGATACGGTCTTGATATTAAAAGAATTAAAAAAGACATAGGTTATAATCCTCTATCTGCTGATCTGCCGATTTTAGATAGCCAGATTGCAAGTCTTAAGAATATAAAAATCTCACAATATAATCAAGATAAAGCAAATGATATTCTTGAAAAAGCTGGCTGGAAACGAGATGTGTCTGGCATTCGTACAAAAAATAATGAAAAGCTCATTTTGCGAATTGCTCTAAAAAAAGACAATGAATACGAAAAGGTAGCAAAAAATATAGCAGATCAGTGGCGATTATTGGGTATTGAATCTCAAATTAGTATTACAGATACTTCTGACCCTACTCAGAATTTTGCAAGTCTAGTGCTTCAGCCGCGTGATTACGATGTTTTAATATATAATCTATCTGTTGGAGCTGATCCAGATGTATACGCGTATTGGCATTCTTCTCAGGCTGTAGCTAGAGGGCTAAATCTATCTAATTATAAAGATGGAATATCGGATGATGCCTTGAGTAGTGGTCGTTCACGCCCTAAAGACTCTCTACGAGAAGCGAAGTATAGAAACTTTGTAAATAGGTGGATTCAGCAAGTTCCAGCAATCGGATTATATCGCCCAGCAGCTTTATATGTGTCACTGAAGGGGGTACAAGCAGTTAATTCTGATATGAGATTTATATTATCTACTGACCGTTATTTTGATGTTCAAAATTGGACAGTGCGTACAAATAGTGTTTACAAAACTCCGTAGTTGGATTAAAATCATGAATGGATATGCGGGCGTGGCGGAATTGGTAGACGCGCTAGCTTGAGGGGCTAGTGAGCATTGCGCTCGTGGAAGTTCAAGTCTTCTCGCTCGCACCAAGTCTGAATAATTTAAATTGCTACTGTAAATAAGTAGCAATTTATTTTGGTATAAAATAAAAATTCAACCAATATAACTTGATTGAATTATCCGACTAAATATGGTGGGCGCTGAGGGTCTCGAACCCCCGACCTCTTCGGTGTAAACGAAGCGCTCTAGCCAACTGAGCTAAGCGCCCTCACTATTTAATAGCCTTTATACTACAAGGATAATTATATAGATTTAATAGAGAAAATGCAATAGCTATATTTTGTATATAACCATTCAACTGATATAATCGCACTAAGGAGACTAATAAAAATAGTAATTTTATGGAAAATTCACAGAAAATTCGTAATATTGCGATAATTGCCCATGTGGATCATGGTAAAACCACTATGGTTGATGGGCTTTTAAAGCAAAGTAAAACTTTTCGCGATAACCAAGCTGAAATGAGTCAGGATCTTATTATGGATTCGGGTGATCAGGAACATGAAAGAGGTATTACTATCACTGCAAAGCAGACCTCGATTTTTTATGGTGATTATAAAATAAATATTATTGATACGCCTGGTCATGCTGATTTTAGCGGTGAGGTTGAGCGAACACTCAATATGGCTGATGGAGTACTTTTGATTGTCGATGCGCAAGAGGGTCCTATGCCACAGACGAAATTTGTGTTATCAAAGTCTCTTGAACTTGGTTTAAAGCCTGTTGTAATTATAAACAAAATTGATAAGCCATCTCGCCGTATTAATGAGGTTTTGGATGAGGTGTCGGATTTATTTTTGGAGCTTGCAATTAGTGATGATCAACTACAATATCCAGTTTATTATGCGATTGGGCGTGATGGTAAGGCATGGGAAAAAATGCCTGATAACCCAAGCGAACATGCCGATTTAACTCCTATATTTAATGCGATTATTGAAGATATTCCTGCACCTAAAGTTGAGCAAGGTTCTTTTCAAATGTTGGTAACTAGTTTGCAGTACGATTCCTTCCTGGGCAAATATGCTATTGGTCGTGTTGCTCGTGGAAATGCAAAGCCTGGTATGCAAATTGCACTCATGAAGCGTGGGGATCAGACGATTAACGGGCGCATTGATAAAATATTTGGTTATAGAGGATTAAATCGTGAAGAGCTACAAGAAGCTGTCGCTGGGGATATCGTCGCCTTAACAGGTATAGCTGAGGCACATATTGGTGATACTGTAGCAGATAAGCAATCTCCTGAGGCTTTACCTACTATAGATATTGAATCTCCAACCCTAAGTATGTACTTAGGTCCAAACACTAGTCCTATGAAAGGGAGGGAAGGTGAGTTTACAACTAGTAGACAAATAGGTGATCGTTTAAGTCGTGAAATTGAAACCAATGTTAGCTTAAGAGTTGAAGAAAATGGTATAGGATTTACTGTATCTGGTCGTGGTGAGTTGCATCTTTCTGTATTAATAGAAACAATGCGACGTGAAGGTTATGAATTTGAAGTTGGTCGACCGCGCGTAGTTACAGCAATGATTGATGGTATTGAACAAGAGCCAGTAGAAGAGCTTTTGATTGAAACTGGTTCTGAATTTATTGGTGCGATTAGCCAGGAGCTTGGTGCCAGGCGGGCGGAAATGCGTGGCCAGGAGACAACTTCTAGTGGGTCTGTGAGACTTACCTACATTTTGCCAACTCGAGCCCTAATTGGTTTGCGAAACGTGTTACTAACTGCTACAAAAGGTACGGTAATTATGAATAGCTTACCACATGGATATCAGCCTTTATCTGGTAAATTACCTAGAACGAGGAACGGAGTGTTAATTGCTTTTGAAGCTGGAATAACAACCCCTTATGCTTTACAGGCTGCTGAGGCGCGCGGTGAATTGTTAGTTGGTGCGGGAACTGAAGTATATGCTGGAATGATAGTTGGTATATATAATCGCCAAGATGATCTAGAAATTAATGTCTGCAGGGCTAAGCAGTTGACAAACATGAGAAGTAAATCTAGTGATGGATCTGTACAACTCACGCCATTTACAGACTTCAGTTTAGAGCAATGTTTAGATTTTATTGAAGATGATGAATTACTTGAAGTTACTCCAAAAAATTTACGATTAAGGAAAAGATACTTAGATTCAAACGAGCGAAAACGTCATGCGAAAAATGCCATCTAAATTACAGAATGATTATTACTTAATGCGCCACGCTTTAAGTATTCCAAATGAACGCGGTATAATCATATCTTGGCCAGAAAATGGTAAAAGCTTAGTTAATGGTTTATGTAAAGAAGGTATCAGCCAGGCACAAATAGCTGCCAAAAATTGTGGGCTTGGTTCTGAAACTATAATTTATTCATCAGATTTTTCTAGCGCAATGCAAACTGCGCAGATAATTGCTGATGCAATAGGCGCTGCTAACCCAATAGCATCTACGGAACTTGGGGAGCGTAATTTTGGAGAATTAGAGTTTGAATCTGATAAAAAATATGCAAACGTATGGCATGTAGATTCTACAGGCAGGGAATATGGACATGGAGTAGAGAATCTCGTTAACGTTGCTAATAGAGCTATCCGTTTAATTGAGGGTATTGAAAATCTTCATCGTAATAAGACTATATTATTGGTTTCGCACGGCGATAATCTTCAAGCTATACAGGCAGTATACCAAAAGATACATCCTGCTTTAGATTGTACAAAGATTCCTTTTATGGCTAATGCTGAGATTCGTTATCTTGGCCATGACTAGAATTGTAATCTAATATATCTTTTGGTAAAAATCCTTTTTCATGTTTAAAACCAGCTTGCCATTTATAGTTCTCTCCGTAACCTAAGTCTTTAGTTATTGCTGATGTAGAATTCCTAATATGTAAGGGTATTTGGCTGTTTGGGAATTTTTTAACTAGAGATTGAGCATTATGCATTAGATTTGTAACCTCGCGTGATTTAGTGCTTTTCGCTAAGGCGGTGGCGCAATGGAATAGATTATAACTAGCCTCGGGCAAACCAACTCTCTCGACCGCTTGAAATGTTGCAACCGCTAGACTAAGTGCGCCGTTGCCAACAAGACCAATATCTTCAGATGCAAAGATAATCATTCGCCTTGCAATAAACTTTGGATCCTCCCCAGCATTAATCATGCGAGCCAGGTAATAAAGGGTTGCTTCTACGTCTGATCCTCGCATTGATTTTATAAACGCACTTATTGTATCGTAATGATAGTTTCCATTTTTATCATAGGTTGGTGAGATTTTTTGTAGCGCGGTGTTAATGATATCTGGGGTAATCTTTCCTTTGTTAATTCCAAGTACCAACTCTAAGTTACCCAGAGCAACTCGTGCATCTCCACTTGAAATGTAAGATAAATACTCTATTGATTCATTTGTAATTAACTTAGATTTATCTAGTTTTTCTATTGCTTTAGTTAATATTTGCTGTATATCTTTATCTTCTAATGATTTAAGGGTCATTACTTTTACTCTACTGAGTAATGGGGTAATGATTTCAAAACTTGGATTTTCGGTAGTAGCCCCTATTAATGTAATTAATCCAGATTCAATGTGTGGCAAAAAAGCATCTTGCTGAACTTTACTAAATCTATGAATTTCATCTACAAAAAGTACTGTTCTGAGCTGCAGGTTCCAATTTTGTCTTGCTATTTCTATAATATTATTTATTTCTTTTTTACCGCTAGTTACTGCGCTTAATTCCATGAAATTAGCTTCAGTTTCTTTTGCAATAATTCTAGCTAGAGTTGTCTTGCCAGATCCTGGTGGCCCCCATAAAATTAAACTGACGGGCTCTTTTTGCTTGATTATTTTATATAAAATTTTACCCTCGGATAATAGATGTCTCTGCCCAATAACATCTTTTATTTTTTGGGGTCTCATAAGTTCAGCTAAAGGTGTTTTATTCATTACTTATTTAAACTACATTAATTTATAAACTAAAAAACCGTCCACAAGGACGACGATTTAGTTGTTCTAACTTGGTGCGCAAGGCGGGAATCGAACCCGCACGGATTATCCATCCAAGGGATTTTAAGTCCCTCGCGTCTACCAATTCCGCCACTCGCGCATAGTTCATAATTTAAACTCGTGCATATTGCACGTATATACATTTTAATACTGATGAGCTAAAAAGTAAACTAGTTAGCCTAAATATTAATAATTTTCCAGCCATGAACATACTCAATCTTTGTGTTGCCAAGTTGCCTGACTAAATTACTCTCATTTGGATAAGTGTGTCCGTGTAATAGTATTTTTGGCTTTCTTTTCAAAACGTAATCCCGCAACCAATCCCAGCCTTGATGAGCTAGCTCTTCTTCGTCATTAACACCTCGTGGCGGGCAATGGGTTATGAATATGTCAACGTAAGGGAAGCTGGCTGTTAAATTTGTAGCTTCTTCTTGAGTAAACATTACAGCGTAGGGTGATGATTTATAGCGCACACATCCACCAAATCCTCCAAAGGAAAAGCCATTATATCGCCATATTTTACAATGCATATCCCACATGCCAATTTCTGGCATGTAAATGCCACTACAATGATTACCATATACGCCTATCTTTGGAATACTATTAATCAATGATAGCTGTAGTAGTTCTTCTCTTGCAAAATCACCTAAAGAAATTATTAAATTAACATTTTCATTATTGACTGTTTTGATTAAGTCTATTGTTGGATTTCTATCGGCTATAACTAATGCTTTCATAGATAGTGGAGGCACCTACCGGATTTGAACCGGTGTACGCGGTTTTGCAGACCGCTGCGTAACCACTCCGCCAAGGCGCCACGCATCATAATTATATCACATATAAATAGTATTGAGATATATTACAATAAGCATGGCACTTGTAGTTTTTGGGTATTTAAGGTAAAATTGTTCTAGATGTGGCTCTTTAGCTCAGTTGGTAGAGCAGAGGCCTGAAGAGCCTTGTGTCCCCAGTTCAAGTCTGGGAGGAGCCACCATCATTGATAAAAATCCTGATTTTATATCAGGTTTTTAAATTTAGACTTATAGGACTAGTGCGATTAATATTCAATGTAAGATAAACCAATTATTTAGAAATTATTCTACAAATTAATGCAAGGATCAATAGATTTTATTAAATTGAATCTAATAAACAATTAAAGTATTATTTTGCAAAAACTAAGATGCAAAGTGAGCCTTATAAAAAACAAAAAAGACGCTCGTGCGTCTATCATAAAAATATAAAATGATGGTGCGGGTTAGGAGACTCTAACTCCTGGCCTCTTCCATGGCAAGGAAGCGCTCTAACAACTGAGCTATAGCCGTATAACACCTGTTATACATCTACTGATAAGACACTGTGTTTTCCGTGAGCTTATCTATATTTATGATGCAATGTTCTTGTCTTTCGACTTATGTACGTAGTATAGCAAATAAACCTGCTTATGTCAATAAGCAGTGACTACTTTATAAATTCACCTCTTATATTTCGCCGTGGGCTCGGTCGTAGATGGCTCGTAATTGAGGGTTGGTATAGTGCGTATACACCTTGGTCGTATTTAGGTCAGCATGTCCCATAAGGTCACCAATATAGCGTAAATCGACACGCTTGTTTAACATCTTCGTGGCAAAGCTATGACGCAGGGCGTGCGGTCTAATGCCAACGAATTGTCCATCAGAGCGAGCGCAAGCTGCCTCAAACGCATTACGGACGTTGCCTGGTGTCATTCTCTTTTCGGTTTGGTATGAAATGAATAATGCTGGATTATTGTCGGTGCGAATTTTTAAGTAGTCTGCGATACACTTTTCGGTCTGAGAATCAATAAAACATATTCGTGAGTCTCGGCTTTTACCAACGATAGTGAACTGGCGATTCTTAATAGAATTACGATTCAGAGAGCACACCTCGCTAACGCGTATACCTGATGAGAAGATCAGTCTGCCAATGGCAACATTACGCAGCCTATTAGCATTACAGTAGCCGCGCCGCTTCATGGCTAAGATGGAAATAAACTCTTCAACTTCATCTTCGGTTGGAATGTCTAGGGTGCGTTTTTCACGCTTAGGTATCTTAATGTCTTCGGTGTCGAATAATAGCTGACGACCCTTGCGCTGGCAGTATTTGAAAAAACACTTGAGGCAAACTATATAGCCTCTGACAGTATCTGGCTTCTGGTATGAGTAGAGCATCTCACGCCATTTTCTGGTATCTTCTAGAGATACGGAATTGATAGGTTTGTTTCCTAAGAAATTAATCAGTAGTCTGCAAAAGCATTGGTAACGCTCTATGGTTTTGCTACTCCTGTCGCATAGTATGACTTCGTCTCGCAAAAAGTCACTAAAGCAATCTGAAATATTATTCATCATAAAAAACTCCACTGGTCTCTTTATAAAGATCGTTATAATGAAAGATTTACTAAAATAGTTCTTTATAGAGCTGTTTATTGGCTAAAGAATATAAAAATCATGCTTAATACCCACCTTTCTTAAAAAATAATACAAGAATCGGCGAGGATTCAGTGTGACAAAGTCTTATTATTTGAAAATATAAGCATTTTGTTATATAAAAACAGAGGTCAGACAGCAAAAAACACACGGTCGTCGCCGTGTCCAGAAAGATGATCAGAAAAAACTACAGCAGTAAATTACCAGCTACTGATTTACGCTGTTTTTTAATTTCAGCCAGCTTTAATAATCCATTTGGATTGATTCGCTTTATCTGTTTCTTTAGCTTTTCGTCGTGTACTTTCTTGGCGCATTCTGCCACTTTGCGTGCCACATATTTAGCTAACATTTTAAGAGAATCAAACGTATTAGCGCATGACCACACCTTAGCAAACCAGCGGTCTGGGTGTTTCTTGCGCTGGGCTTGAGCTATACTTTCTTCAAATTCTTTCGGATAGCGTATCTGCCGATTCCTAAAAAGGGGCAAGTACGCATCGTCCTTTATTAAATCTGATGCCGCGCCAAGTCGCTTACGCAAGGTCTTGACACGTTTTTCAGAATCCTTATTACCATCCACTAATTACCCTCGCAAAAGTACTATTTTATACATTGGGACGTAAAAATCCCGCACCAGATAACTGGCAACGGGATTCTCAACTAAGGCTCTAGTACTCAGAGATTATATCAATTAAGATGATTTGTCAAGCTGTTTTGAAGAATAGTCGACAAAAAATAAAGACCGCTAAACTAAATCAGCGGTCTTTTACTAGCGACTAAACTAGCACTCACAGTTTAGCACTATTTCTCAGCTTTCGCAATATCCACCAAAACCAACCGTCGAATATACTCGCTGATAGTCAAATTAAGCTCTGCTGCTCGCTTGACGATTTGCTGGTGATCACTCTCTGATATTTTGACGTAGATATGCTTAGTTTTTTTCATTTGACCTTTCTGCCGGCTTATGATGCCGCCGGCGAGGCAATATTTACTACTGTTTTCTCTTAAGGTTAATCCAGCGGCACGGTCCTTCTAGTACACCTAAGTCTTTCAGGTTCTGTAGAGTTGCCGTTAAAAGATGTTTTACTGGGCGATCACCCATAACTGCAATAGTGTGCTTATCAACGATCACCGCTTCTCTTACTTCTGTGCCAGAATATGTATAAACAACGATGTGAACCGTTTTCGTGTATTCACCTATTATTTTTGCCATTGTGTTTCTCCTTTCGAGAAAGTTAGTTTAGTCGCTAGTCAGAGTGTTGTGCTGTCGCGCCTTGTGATTTGTTTGCGCCGCTTCCTTCTTGACTGTCTTTAGTATAACAAAAGTAGTGCCAAACGTCAATACCTTTTGCAAATATTTTAGGGATTTTTGAAAGATTATTTACTAAATTGTCAACAATATTATATAATCGAAAGCAGTAAAGGTCCTCTAGTTTAAATATTCCACCGCGAGGAATATTAAGTGGCAAAAACCACTAAAACTAAAGACCAATCCACTCATAAAACACCACCTAAACGTCCACCAAAGAGGGTTGGACGTCCTTCGAAGTATACAAATAAACTTGCAGATAAAATCTGTCAGATGATTGCCCAAGGACAATCGGTCCGTTCTATTTGTTCAAAAAAGGATATGATCTCAATGCAGACGTTTTTTCGCTGGCTGCGAGAAAATGATAAGTTTAGTGAGCAATACGCGCGCGCGTGTGAGGAGCGATCGTATATGCATGCTGAAGAAATCCTGGAGATTGCTGACGACGCCAGAAATGATTACATGGAAAAGCTTGATGATTCTGGTAATCTTCTTGGATACACTCTCAACGGTGAACATGTGCAGCGTTCTCGCTTAAGAATTGATACACGCAAATGGCTGATGGCTAAGCAGAATCCAAAAGTTTACGGCGATAAGCTGGACATGACAACAAACGGTAACGATATAGGAGTGACGCTGAGTGCAAGCCAAGCCGAGCAGCTGCTTAACGCCAGAGCAAACAGTCGGGATTCTTAGAGAAATTGCCGAGAATGGTTCGTTTGCTGAGTACTGTATTGCTATTGATCCAAAATACCAGTTGGAGTGGTTTCACGCTGAGATTGCAAAGGAGTTGGAGCGTGGCTACCGACGCCTGATGGCTGGAGAAGATGTACGCTTGATGATATTTATGCCCCCGCGACACGGCAAGAGCGACACCGCCACCCAGAAGTTCCCGTCATGGGTATTAGGCAAAAGCCCAAGCATACCAATCGTTGTATCGTCATATTCTGCTGAGTTGGCTACCGATTTTGGTCAAAAAACCAGAGACATCATGCAGTCTGATACATACAGTGCGATGTTCTCAACGCGTTTGCGTGCAGATGCCCGCGCCAAAGGGCGCTGGATTACTAAAGAGGGTGGCGGCTACACCGCAGTTGGTGTTGGCGGAGCACTAACTGGGCGTGGCTTCAAGATTGGCATTATTGACGATCCGTTTAAGAACCGAGAAGAGGCAGACAGTCCTGTAATCCGTGAAGCCCGTGACGGCTGGTATAAATCAACATTCTCTACACGAGAAGAAGGTAATTCGATGGTCGTATTTATTCTTACGCGTTGGCATGATGACGATTTAGCGGGGCGCGTGATACAAGCCTCACGTGAAGCGAGACTGCGCGGCGAACCATACGACGACTGGAAAATCATTGAATACAAGGCTATCGCCACTGAAGACGACGAACATCGCAAGTCAGGCGAAGCTCTATGGCCAGCAAAGTTTTCGCTTGAGAAACTGTTAAAAAAGCGTGCTGAGATGGGCAGTTACGAGTTCTCGGCACTTTATCAGCAAAACCCAATTGACGAAGAGAACCGCAAGTTCAAGCAGGCGTGGTACAAATACCGCGAATTCAGTAAGGTGTTGCAACTTGATACCTACAACGTCATGACCATTGACCCGCGAGGTGCGGATGACGTGAAGCAGGGTACTGACTATATTGGTATCACCCTCAACTTTATCGATCGTGAAGGCAAATGGAACGTGATATGTTATCGGACAAAACTATCAGCAACAGACCTGGTTGATCTTATGTTTACGAACTGGAAGCGGTATAACCTACACAAGATTGGCATCGAGGATAACCAGTTCACTCAAGCCCTGAAGTCGGTTTGGAATGAGGAGATATTGCGGCGTGGTGTCTACATAGATGTCGAGCTACTAAAACACGGCGGACACAGCAAGGCGTTGCGAATTGAAGCTCTAGTTCCACGATACGAACGTGGCGGCATTTACCATATTAAACACGGTGATACAAATTTCTGTAAAGACCTAGAAGACGAGCTTAGTATGTTTCCAAAAGCCACCAACGATGATGCAAGCGATTCATTAGCATATCAAGTACAGCTGGCACAGCGCCCAGAGGACGACGTCGGCAGTGGTGAAGCGTATAATCAATCGCTTGCGGATAGAGACGTAATGGCAACATGGAATTAAGGAGGGAATTATGAAAAAATTTGTACCAGAGTTTGGCAAAGTCAAAGAGAAAAAGCAGCTTAACGAGAACACGACGGTTGAAGTTGAGAAAAACTATCAGAACAGTAGTGTCATCGGCACAAAATTGCATTACGAAGAACGTTTTCGTGTTGGGTCTATGGCGGAGGCGCGGGACAAGGTCGATGAATTAGCGATACGGATTGAGAAAGACGAGGGACTAGTTAATCCGTCAATCCGCTATGACGGCCGAGCAAAAATGTTATACAAAGGCTCATTCGATGTTGTCTTTGAATATACGAGAATTAGAGCATAGAAAGGTACATTTCCCCAATAAACATAATTGTGATATAATACGAGCGTAAACCACTGAAAACAACCAGAGTTTACTGCAAATAACAGTAATCTTTGGAGTAATCAGTGGCTTTTTCTTTTCTAACAGAGAAAAACATCTTTGACCTATACGGTACCGCTAAAGAGCAGACCGAACTGCTAACCAAGCCGTTTCCGGAGTTTTCTCGCATTGCCCGAAATAAGCCACACCCAAAAATCCCGAAGGCATTTCCGAAGACTACCGACGGCACAGCATCTTCAATTATTATCAAATCGCCGCGACGTACGATTCAGCAGTTGCCAACTGGTGTAGTTAGTACTGTCGATGAAAACAGTCCATGGCCGATTATCGCCGAGTTTGTCTACCTAGAGAAAATTCTGCCTAACGCCAATACTGAATATGACTTGATTCACAAAAGCTGGATGACAGTAGAGGGCGGTGAGACATTTGGCGCGCAGGGTGTGTACACGCCAATGCTATATAACGACGACGAGCTCCTGCCAGACTACCTGATCGTATCCTGGCGAGATATTTTTATTCAACCAGGTAAGAAATCTGCTAGTGATTGCAGCTATGTATTCATGCGTTCATGGTGGCAAGAGGCTGACGTCGAGCAGCTTATTGACGCTGAAAAAGAACGCCTCTGCAAAGCTAAGAAAGAGAATGCAGAATATGAGCCGTCATGGGATCTGGAAGCTTTGGAGGAAATCAAGAAAGCTATTATTAGCAAAGATGATAAAGCACAGAATGAAGCTGAGCAGGAGCGTTCGCTTGACCCATCAGGTATTGAAATTGTAACTGGTTTTCAGGTTGGTGTTGGTGCAACGTTCTATACTTTCAATCCTACTACTGAAAAGATTGTGCGACGCAAGAAAAATAAAGACCCGCGCGGTAAGATACCTATATCTTGGTATTTCTATGACGCCGATGGTGCAAACCCTCTTGGTCGTAGCGTACTGGAGCTTATCGGTCCTCTGCAAAACCTCATCGATGGCGATATGCAAGCTTACCAGTATAACCGTGCTATCGCCTTGCAACCTACTACTAATGTTTACGGTAATGTGAACGAGAGGCGATTGAACTTTGGGCCTAACGCCCTGAATAAGATACCAGACCCAAATGCACGTATTGAAGTTATGAATATTGACACGACCGCCCTACGCGAATACCCGAACCTGTACGGTTTACAGAAGTCGCAAATGCTCAACCTGGTCAATAGCCCAGACACCTCAATCAGTGCTGAGGTTGGCAACCCTGGCTTTGGCAAGACACCGCAAGCTCTCAAGACTCAACAAGCACAGCTATCCATTGATGATAACGCCCTCCGTAAAGGCTTTGAAGCGTTCTTTGAAGAATGGAGTGAGACGGCAATTAACCTCTATTTTGCTGAGCGTAGCGGAGTGGAGAAAATGCAGCTTGATGATGAAACGGCTGAGAAGTTGCGAACATTGGAGCGCGATGATTATAAGCTGGACGGCGTTGAACTAGATGAAAATAATGTAGCAACTATTGATTTCTCTAAAGCACAAGGCGTATTGAAGTTTAAGATTGACGCTTCAACCACCAAGGTTAATAGCGAAGCGGCACAGCTTGATGCACTGAAAACCCTGATTCAGACATTAGACTCAAGCCAATCACTCAATCAGGTTGTGCCAATCAAAAAGAAGTTGGCGGCATGGAACGCTATTGTTGCCAACTCTGGAATTGATGGATTAGACGAGCTGAAAGTTACTGAAGAAGAAATGCAGGAGGTACAAACTCAAACCGCAATTCCTGCTACTGATGAAACAGCTGCAGAAGAAACGACCGAACAGCCAGTAGAAGATGGGGTGCAGGTTACTGAGACCCCCGTAGAGCCACAAGAAGATGTAGAGCCAAGTATTGTGAGTGAATTGCGTCAGATAGGTACACCTGAAGACTTAATCGCGGAAGTGCCAAGCATGATTGAAAAAGGTTTTACCGAGGAAGAGATAATCGCCTCCATTATGGGCGTTATCCAGAAAGAGGAGGATGAATAATGGAAGACAATCTATACCCACGTAGTACCGAGTACTTTGTGCCAAATGCTGACATGGATGAGCAGCGCGAAAAAGCCAAGGAAGAGGAAAATGCTGTTGTAGCTAAGGAGTTGAATAAGTTGCAGCAAATTGTAGACCGATGGAATGAGCGGATTGATTATTACAAATCACTTGATGCTATCCCGAATGAAGCTGTTACCGACAAAGAGCAGTTATCTATTTACATGCTAGCCCATAAGGAAGTTGTGCGGATTTTACGAGAGGAAAGGAGTGCATTGGAGAGTATCATCGATCCCATTTAGGGAGGTGTGTTGCTTTGGTTGGCTAATCCTCGCTAATAGCTGACCAGAGGAGCGCATCTCACGCAGCCCAGGTTCGTCACCTGTAATCGACGTCAAAATAATGTAATGAGAAGGAGGGTGCTATGCCGCAAGCAGAAGCGGAAAGCCAAGAAGTCGTAAATACCGAGGTAGAACAGGAGTCTACCCAAGCTGAGTCGACGGCAGCTGAAACGAAAAACTCTGAGGCTTCGAGCGAGTCAAACACTAAAGCGGTTATCTCAGATAGCGGCGAGGTGGTACGTGTCAAAGTTGATAAGTCCAAAGAGGAAGAGTCTGAGGATAAGTCAGACGACGACCCGAAGCCAAAACGGGGCAAGGAAGTCCGCCAAGAGCAACTAGAACGCGATTTAGACGAAGAAAATCGAGCTATCCGCGAATTAGTTGCCAGGCGAAACCAAGCAAGAGCTTACCGCCAGCAGTTGGAGCAAGAGCAGGCGCAGCAGTATCAGGAAACACCACCTGAGATGCAAGACCAGCCTCTACCAACACTAGAGCAGATTATGCAGACGGAGAACCCGGAAACGGGAGACTTCTTCACTGAATTTGAAGCTAAGGCGGTGTTGCAAAACCTACAACTACAGCAGCAGCTAGTGGGTATGCAGGAAGCTCAAGAGCAAGCGGCTTACGAAGCCCAAGTCAGCGCATCAATTAGTGGCATGTCGTCAGATGCTGAGCGGGCGCTCAAGGATTTTCCAGAGTTCGATCCAGAGTCTGATGAGTATGATCCAGAATTTGACGCAGATGTGAATGAATTCCTACAAGGAATGCTCATTTATGACAACACTGGCAATATTGTTGGTTCGCGAGAGAGTATATATCAACTATATCAGTCATTCCATAAGGCGAGAGGCAAGAGTGCTAAGCGAACGGTGATAAACGATGCAGGTGATTTCCGCGGTAGCGGTGCCCGAGTCGAGAAACCGTTTGAGAAGATGTCCACTAAAGAGATGGAAGCTTATCTTCGCCGAAAGGGACATGACGTTTAAGAAAGGCTATAAAGATGGCAACAAACACGACCGCAACACTTTCAGCCGAGATGATCCAGTACCTGGAAAAAACATTCTTGGAGCGTAGTGAAGCGCGCACGATTCATGCTGAAGGTGCAAAAAAGAAAACCTTGGAGAAGAACAGCGGTACAACCGTTACCTTCACCAAGCGTTCACCATTCGCCCCAGCGACTACACCGCTCGTTGAAGGTGAAAACCCGCAGGACGACGAGATCAAGAGTAACAAGGTTACTGCTACTCTAAAGGGTTACGGTAAATGGACAAAGGTCTCGAGTATGCTGTATAACACATCAATTGATCGTGAGATGAAAGAAACGATTGAAATGATGGGGCAAAACGCAGGCGAGACAATCGACGCATTGGTTCGCAATGTACTGCACCAAGGCGCAACTGTTCAGTTTGCTAATGGTAAAAGTGCGTTAACAGGCATTACCGACGACGACGTTTTAACCGTTACGGAAGTTCGCAAAGCAGTCCGCACGTTGAAGAAAAACAACGCGATGGTCTACCCTGACGGCTATTTCTTGGGTAAGGTCGGTCCAGATACTGCCTACAACATCACCGGCGATACTGCATGGGTTGATGCTCAGAAATATACTGGCCGCCCAGAACTGTACAAGGGCGAGTTGGGGCGCTTGCATAAAGTTCGCTTTATCGAGGCATCGAGCAATCAGATGGAGGAGAGCAGCACTAAAACTGTTTACTCAAACTTCATCCACGGTCAAGAGGCATTCGGCGTAGTGGACTTGGCAGGTAGCGGCTTGAAGAAGATTATCATCAAGATCAGCGATAAGGGCGATACCTCTAACCCACTTAACCAATTCATGACGGTTGGTTGGAAGGCTGAAGCGTTTGCATCAGCAGTGCTTGATCCAAAGTGGATTATCAATGTTAAGACGGGTGCTAAGGACTAGTAACCATTAACCGGGGCGGTGTGAACCGCCCCGCCAAAGAAAGGAAATAACATGGCAGAGAAAACTCCACCGAAACCAGAGCCGACTAAAGCGGAAGCCGAAAACGACATGGCGGCTCAGATTGCTGCGGCAAAGAAAGAGGCTGAAGCCAGCGCCGCTGACATCATTGCGCAGGCTAAAGCAGAAGCCGAGAAAATTATCGCTGACGCTAAGGAAGCTAGCTCAGACGACGAGGTCGTTAGCCGTAGTGTCTCTAAAAAGGATATTGTCGATGCTTACAACCATGGCATGAGTCATATGGAAATTGCTCGGAAGTTCTATGGCAACGTCAATGACGATAATATGCAAAAGGTTATTAGAGTAATCAGCGCAGAGTTTGAACCGCTAGACGACATTGACCCAGAGGTTGAAGTCACCGAAGCTTGGAACTAAGCAGATGGACGGAACACGAGAGGGCGAACTAAAACGACTGCATGAGGTGTTTAACAACCCTCTCAAGTCCCGTCATGAGCGCAGATTAGCCCACGACACATTCAATAAGATATTACGCCAAATAAAAGATAAACACCTCACAGAACTACGTCGTAGATTAATCCGAGCTCATAATGCTGAGGATGTAGATACCGCTGAAAAAATAACTGATGAAATATATGATTACTCGCGACGGATGGGATACAAATAGCGACTACAGTATAAACATACAGACCATTTCGTTGACGTGAACGAAATGGTTTTTTTGTTTGGCTTATGTTATAATAGCCTTACAATTAAGCACGAAGTGTGACTCTAAAGAAACGAGAGCGCGTTGTCATCCAAAAAAGAAGGAAGCGTGCGTCGCAGCGTTGTATAAGTAGTAATCCGAGGTGATCGCTAAAGAAATGCGAAACCGCCCAAGTCAGTACGGAGCAAAGGAATAGGCCCCCTGAGTGACCAGACAGCAGACGAGAACTCTTATCCAATTTAATAGTAGTTTCACAATTTGGAGATTTGGGGTTTGTGGTGTATGCTAAAGGTATTTTAGCAGCAAAGGAGCCTCACAATGGGAAGTAAACCACAAATCGTTAAAGGCGTCATTGGCGCCGCTGTTGGTATTGCCGCATTAGCTAGTATTGCTGGAGCAATGGGTAATGGTCAGCAACAGCATGCGGCACCGGTACCAGTAATCCAACCTGTAACCTATTCAGACTGTAGAACGGAAGAAATACCGTTTGAAACACAGTATGAGGGTGAGACGGGTCAATATGGCTATACAGAAACAGTAAAACAGCAAGGCGTCGCCGGAAGCAAAAAGATTTGCAAACCAAGCAGATCAGGATACGAGGATAAGGTAGAGATATTAACTCAACCAACTACTCATATTGTTGTCCGCACGCCCAAACCAGCACCACAGCCAGTACAACAGCAATCACACTACCGCGTTGGAGCAATCTGCCGCGACGGCTGGCAATCCAGCGCTACTGGCAGAGGAGCATGTTCACACCACGGCGGAGTAAGCGAGTGGCTGTATGAGTGAGCGGGTCAAAGAAGGTGTTATTAATACACTTGCGGTACTTACGGTCATATTTGTGATAGGACTAATTTTGCTGGGGATATATGCGTTTAGCTCCCACCATGACAATTCCAATAGTAAGCAAATAGACCATAATCAAAGTAGGAAGAGTAGTCCTTCAGGAGTCACTAATCCTAGTAGTAGACACTATGATTCTGGTGATACAGATGAGAGCGAAGACAACGACAATGACAATGACAATGACGTGTATTACGCCAATTGTTCTGAAGCACGTGCTAATGGTGCTGAGTCAATACGAGAAGGTGAACCCGGCTATAGGGAAGAGCTTGACCGAGATGGTGATGGCATAGCATGTGAACCATGGCACGGTAGGTAATTGACATTTCACCCCTGTTGTGCTAGTGTGGAAGCATGAAAAAAGAGCCTGAAAAGATTGAAGTTAAGTCCGAGAAAGTCTGGGCTTTTACTGTCTTGTTCACTTTAATCGCTGTTGGTTGTATTCTACTGGATGGATATTTCATGGGGCAAAGGGCGTATATGTCTGAGCTGCATACCAATCCTGAGATACCAGCTGAATTCCTTGTGGCTATCGCAGTATTAGGCTTTTGTTCTGGGCTAGCCGCTTTTGTAATCGCCGTGGTTAAGTTATTTAAAGCTAAAAGCGGCAGAGATGCTAGACTAGCTCTGTTGGCGATTTTACTTATACTATTTGTTGGTTTTGGATCTCTTGGAGCTGCTGTTCTTAACGTGGAGTCAAGGACAAACGCCGGAGTTATTGAGGCACAAAAACGCGAAAGGGAAAATAATCCGAAACTATACAAGCCAGCATTTGATAAGTATGATAACGGTCCTGCCGACCCTCAAGAAATACTGGAACTAGTAAATCAGGAGCGCCAACGTTTAGGTGTAGCACCGCTATCCATGGACGAGAACGTTCGCATGAGCGCTCAGCTAAAGGCTGATGATATGATAATGCGAGGATATAGACAGCACGAGATACCAGGAATAGGGAGTAATCTCACTGCGGATATGGAACAATGGATAGTTAAGTCATGTTCTAGTGGTAGCGAAAATCTCTCTTGGTCTTTGGATGGTAGTGACTTAATATCTAGCCGAGCTACGGTGAATGGTTGGATGAATTCAGAACCTCACCGTAAGGCCATACAGAACCCAGTTTATACTAAAACAGGCATTGGCGTGAACAAAGCAGTTGTAGTCCAGCATTTTTGTATCTCAAGATAACAGTTAGTATATAGCACAAACCTCAAATCTCCTTATCTCACGAAAGGAGATTTTTCTTATGAACGGAGACGCATCATACCGTCAATATCTGCAATACCACGCTAACAATCACCCATCAGCTGCTAAACGTGCTGAAGCTCAGGCACTTTTGAACGTGGTCGGTGATGACCAGCGTATCAATGGTAATTTCTTAACTGGACGGCGAGAAGGGGGATTTTTAGGCATTGGTTCGCATTTACGAGAACAACGGTCAAATGGTTATAATGCTTCGACGGTCAATCGATCGGTTAATCCATGGTGGCAGGACTCGTATAACAGTTGGAGGAAAAATAACCAGAATAATGGTCAAGCCTTTGCTAATCAGAATCTCTCCCTCGGCTACTACGGCGGAGGTGGTGGTGGAGGCTATTATGGCGGAGGTAACCGTGCTAGTGCTGCTCAGCTAGCAGAATACGACCAAGGTATTGGTCAGCTAGAACATGGACTAGGCCGTATAGATAACCAGTTAGGCGTACGCTTGGGCAATATTAACAACCAGTACAATACCAAGAAAAATGAATTACGCAGTTCATGGAACCGTGCTGAAGGTCAATTCAACGACCAGACCCGCCAGAACCAGCAACAACGACGTACTAACATCAATAACATCAATGACCGCTCTTCTGTCGGATTACGCGGACTACTTCGTTCGCTTGGTAGCATGGGTGCCGTTGGCTCAGATATGCAGTTAGCAGGACGCGCGGTGCAGAATCAGGCTAATCAGCAGCGCGCCGGCGCGGGACAAACCTATGCACAGAACCAAAAGCAAATCGACACCACATGGGGTCAGTTTAAGAATGACTATGCGGATGAGGACAAGAAACTTAACGACTGGAAGGCAAATGAAGATAGCGCAGCCCGCCAGGCGTCACAGACTACACGTCAGAATCTATTGACACAATTAGCTCAGATGAAGAGTCAAAAAGCTGCCGCACAAGGTGCTAACGGTGCTAATGCAGCTCGTGCCGACCTTGGACGCGCAAATGCTCTGTCAGGTGAAATTGATAACCTAGGACGTCAGCAGAATACCTACACTGGTAATAAGGTTCAATACAATGCAAAAGACCTCGACAGCTACAAGGTAGCGGGTGATACATCGGTTGGTGTATCTAATCCATCTAACCCTGGAAATGATCCAACACTGAGTATCTACAATACCCGACTCAACCAAGAGGAAGAGCGTAAACGTCAAAACCAATATCTGTAAATAACGAGGAGGGGATTAGGATATGGACTTTTTTCAGAGATTAGGTAACTTCTTCACTGGTAAAGGCTGGATAAATGATGATGAAAAGCGACGCAAGGAGCAACAAGTTCAGCCGCAGGTAGTGCAACAAAATAATATACAGCCGCAATTAAATAATACGAATAGAGTATTAAATGCTGGCTATGGTATGAATGGCGTCGAAAATCGCCAGCGCCTTTTAAATGGGTCCAATGCCAATCCTAGCCCCAGTTCTAATCCTCTCCAGCAAGCCAATCAAGCAACACAGCAATTAAATCTAAATAGTCAAAATAACCAGTTGAAACCACAGGTGACAGTAAATGATGCACCAAAAGTATTTAATTCGCAAGGGCAGCAAGACTGGGCAAATAATCAGAATAAGCAAATACAGGTTCAGAATGCGGTTAATAAGCCAATCCAACCACAACAGCCAGTTCAGCAGCCTAAACCGCAACTGGTCCAACCGCAACAACAAAGACCGCAGGTGCAACCACAAACGTCAAAACCACAACCAACATTCTTCGACTACCTTAATCCGCTTGGCAAGTACGGATTATTTGGTGCAGAGAACCAAAAGAACTTCAGTAATGTAATAAAACCTGCTACAGATGCTATTCAAAGATATGAGGACACAGTAGACAAAGGAGATAAGCAGCAAGGCTTCCAGTGGGATGACCCTATGGACTACCTGCGTTTTGGCGCTAAGTTACCATCTGGTATGGCACGGGGTGTTATGGAAGCTCCAAATAAGATATCAGCAGGTATCAGCGGTGTTAGAGTAAATGACCAAGGGAAAGTTGAAGACCTAAACGCCTTGCAGCGTATCGGCTCTGCTGCCGATGGCGGTATTGATTTATTTGGTGTTCCGTTCGGCGGTAGCGGTACGTTAGTTAAATCAGTCCTTAAACAAGGAGGTAAAGAAGCTGCTGAACAGTCAGCAAAACAAATTGCCAAGCAAGCCTGGCAGCAAAAGGTTATAGATACAGCTAAGCATATTGGCTCGGATGCTATAAAAGAAGGTGCCGAGGAGACGATACAATCATTCGCTGGCGATTTGGCTGATGATGGCAAGTTAAATACCGATTGGCGACAACACGCCTCTGCTGGTGCGCTGGGAGCACTGGGTGGTGGTATGATGGCTACTGCTGGCAAGGGAATTAACGCGACCAGGAATAAGGTTTTTTCAAACCAGCAGGCAACCAATAATGATGTAGATATTACTAAACCAGGCAGATTGGAACAGGAAGCCTTGCTGCAGAGACAGAACCAACAGCAATCTCAGCAGCCAATCCAGCCACAGCAACAATCGCAGGCGCAAACTCAAACCACGACAACCACAGGGACAAACCCTGTAAATAACCAGCAAACGGGATACTCATCATTCTTTAGGCGCCCAGCAGAAAACAACTCAATCCGTCAAGCGGCAGAAGTTAATATTGCTAATAACCAGAATAACCAAGCCCACCCTATTCAATCGGTAGACACTAACCAGGCGATCCAAAACACCATGCCAAACGCCTCACCAGCGCTCAAGCAAGCGGTTAGTCAAAACATCTCTGATATCCAACGGGGCGACACTAACGCTATAGCCGCCCGCCGACAAACTACTGGCAGGCTAGAAAACTACCTTGTCGAACAAGCCACCCAAGGCGTACAGAACCGAGCAATGCAGGATGTTAGGTATAAAATGGTGCCTAATGGAACAAATCTATATCACGGCTCACCGCATAAATTTAATAAATTCTCTACCGATAATATTGGCTCGGGTGAGGGCAATCAGTCCTTTGGGTGGGGTCTATATTTTACTGACAATAAAGGGATTGGTGAACACTACGCAGATATTGGCAACACCAATAACCGTGCGCGTATAAAAAATGACTTAATCTCTGGGGAATTCAGGGATAGTCTGTACGTAAATAAAGACGCTATGTCCGATGAGCTTCAGCGTTTCTTATCTGAGAATGGGTACAACATTACAGCCGATATAAAACCAGGTGAATTAGCCCGACAGGTTGATTCATTGCGACAACAGAGTCAGTATTATGGCAAAAAGGCAGACGAGATGGCTGGAACTGGTTTTGATAGTGATTTTATAGCAGCATCCGAAAAGTACAACAATCTTGCTAGCGAACTAGACCAGATCGTACGTAATAGTTCAGAGAAGAGACGTATTGCCGAGGAAGATATCAATCAAAGAATTAATAATATCGATCATAGTAGAAACTTGTATAACGTGGATCTTACTAGTAGTGATGGTCGTGACTTTGATTTCTTAAGTTGGTATGACGCTGTTGATTCTGAGCAAAAACATAAGATAAAACAACAAGCTCTTGTTGAGAATTTAACCGACAAATGGGGAACTAGCGTAAGAGATACCGAGAGCTACCCTAATTCAATCCCATTCGACACTGATGAATCTGGTGCGTCCATATATCACAAATTGCAAAGCGAGTGGAATATGACACCAAAGGAAACCTCTCTGTTCCTAAATCGTGCTGGTATCGACGGAATTATTTATCCGGCAGATTCTCTATTTAATGCTAATAATCGAGACCTTGGTAGGGCAGAGAGTACCAATTATGTGGTGTTTGATGAGAATAATGTAAAAGTACGAGATTATGTGAAATTCAAGAAGCAAGAAGCACACATTCAAGAGCTGGTGAATAGTGCGCAGAAAGAAAGTGGCCTAATAGCTCGTCACCTTGATCTTACAGGCGATGAGCGCCTTGTATTCAATGAGTGGCAAAATGAAATGCAGAGAAAAGCTGCTGGCTATTACCTGCCAGATAGTGATACTATCGACCTGAACAGACTATCTGAAGACACTCTCAACCATGAGCTAGGACATAAACTATTAGCACGTACAGGAAATAAGCCAGAACTGCTGAACGCTATCCGCCAAACTTACGGCGACGACTACCTCGTAAACAAATACGGCAGGCAATACGGCAACGATATCAACCTGCTAGCTGAAGAGCAGCTCGCAGACGGCTTTAGCGAATACTACCACGGAAGACTAAATGGTGAAGATAAAGTGCGTCTAGGCGCTAGGTTAGGTATTCCTCAAAAGGTCCTGGCGGTATATGACCGCATTACTGAAGCAATAAAATCACTCATCGGCAAGCAAGACGTCATCAAACAGTTCTATGCCCAGATGGAGACGGGGAAGTTCCGTAATCTTCAACAGGTACCAGGTGGTGATGGTCGGATTAAAACAATGAGTCTTGACTCTGATGTAAGCGAGCGGGCTGTTAGGTCCTTCAATTCTGTCCGACGGGGCAAGCAAATCAAGTCCGTTGTTGGCCAATTATCTGAAGATGGTGCTAGAAAAGTAGCAGAAGCATTACGCTCAACTGACTTTAATAAAAAAGCCCGGTTAATTATAAATAAGAATGCCGTAAATCATTTGCGAAACAGTGGACACCTTACGGGATTAGGTAAGAACGGCGCAGACGCTAACCCTCTAACGGAAGCAGATATTAGAGCTCTACCTCATGTATTCTCAGACCCTGATGTAGTATATATGTCAGGTACTGGTAGGACTGGTAAGCGCATGGTATTTGAACGGCAATTAGATAACCATCATCGTATCGTTGCCGAGCTTGAATATAGCGGTAGGGATTTTAATCTGGTAACATACTTTAACATAAACAAAGACTTGCCAAACGACAAGCCTGCTATGTCTTATTCCCCAGAGGGGGCTGTTGCTGCGGATGAATCCGGCCGACAACCTTCACGTCCTGAACGGTCCTCTAGCGACCCAGACAACGGGTTCAACGATAATATACCAAACACTCCTCAAAATGTCAATAATGATAACCGTTATAAACTAGAAGAAGACGATTCCTTCTACGATAAACCTCGTCCATCTGTTCAAGATGTTTGGGGTACTAATTCAGTATCCCTTGAATACTCTCAAGATGAAAATGGAAACTTGGGTATTAATGTTACACCAGAGAATACTAATGATCCAAACTCTATTACACATAAAATACAGGAAACTCCTACAGACTCTAAATCCCTTAGCGCACAACGTCCTTTAACACAAGCCAACAGGAGAAGCCTTCATGAAACTGTTGAATCTCAACCATTAAATCAAAACCAAGCACAAGAGTTCAAGAACGTACCAATGGAGGAAGAACACCTACTAACTAAGGGAAATTTATATGAACAGACCAAGCCTGGTATAAATGACACTTGGAATAGAGCGTTTAGAGATGGTATGTATGAATATCGCCAACACACCAAACGTACTAGAGACGGTAAAAAACATTTTGTAAGCTTTGAACGCCGCTATGTTGGTGATGATGGAGAATATGGCGACTGGATGCCAACCTCACGAGCTGCTTACATATGGAAAAGTCAGACCAAAAAGATAGACAAGGTTAATAGAGATCAAATAATTCAGGAAGCCTTAAAGGCTGCTAAACAAGACGGTGAGGTCCAGGAATTTATGGCCTACAAGAATCCTGACAGTGCTGGTGGGGTTGCGGTCGTCCCTCTGGTTGGTGAACATTCAATTGACGGTGGTTTTGTACGTAACCCAAAAACAGGTGCAACTGAAGGTAACTACATTCAGGTGACGCCGTTTGGAGTGGTTCATCAAACCAACGGCAAGTTTGATGTAATAGAAGCTGATCACCTGACAAACTCATTAAACGAAAGTAAGGGCGGTATCACGGATACCTTTAACCGCCTTGTTGAGAAGAATATTCAGGATAAGGCGGGCCAAAAACTGCTTAAAGATCTTTACTACCAAAAAACTGAGGCATACGCTAACTATGCTGATGAAATCGAGAGCCTGCTAGATAAACATGCCGCACTAGCTAAGCATATCGATAAAGCACGTCCTCGCTTTGTAAGTAGTAAAAAGTTTTGGGAGGATATTGGTGCGTACACAGAGGGCAAGTTCCCTGTAGGTAGTGCTGATGAGAACATGAATGCAGCATTTTCTAAGAAGTATGGTCCACAAGCAGCTAAGCGTGTCAGAGAATATGATACATTTATGCGTAACAATTATGATGCTATGATATCTAACCTTAACTCAGTTAGGCGTATGTATGGCAAGGAAGAAATTCCGTATCTCAAGAACTACATGCCACACATTCAAAAGCGAAGTAATATCTTAGGTAGAGCCGTGGATAAGCTGTTGGCTGCCGTTCCAACAGGAGTGAGAGGTGATATGGAAGGGCAAGCTCGTGGTGAAATACCAGCCTCAATTGCTGGTTTATCTGCCGACTTTAAGCCAACCCATAAGTTCAATGCTAATGAGAAGCGTCGATTTGGCGGTATGATGAGCTATGAGAAAGATCCGCGCAAGGCTTTTGAATATTATGCAGATGTTATGTTGTACAACACTCATATGGAGCCGGTCATTGCCCGCGGTAGGCAAATAGAGTCATCGATGCGTGCAATTGATATGGCTAAAAAGAGCGGCACTAACATTGATCCAGATAGTAATCTAGCTAAAGGTGACAAAATATCCAGCAAGGCTACTATTGCCGTACAGAACTTTGTCAATGAAATGGCAGGGAAAAGTAGCTCATTAGATCGTCCGTACATTGACCAAACCAATAAGTGGGTCCAGTCTATTCAGCGATTAGAGAGTGTCAATGGTGCTAATAAGATCCTAGGTAATTTATCGTCGACTTTAGCACAAACATTAAACTTACCAGAAACGGTCCGGGATAATGGATTACGTAGTACAGGACGTGCTTTTCTGATGGCATTTGATAAAAGTACTAAAGAAGCGATGCGTAAGTCTCCGTTCCTGCGCGAACGCTATACAGATACGGACGGTAAGTTTACTAGGTCCAGGTATCAAAAGGCTACAGACAAAATTAGTGTAGTCTCGGGTATGAATCTAGTAGAAAAGAAATTCATACAGCTAAACTGGGCTGCTAACTACTATAGCGCTCAGAGAAAAGGGCTAACAGGATACCAGCTGATAAAAGCAGCCGATCAGGCAACTGAACGTGCTGTTGGTGGACGTGGCGTTGGTGCTATGCCGCAAGTGTATAAATCAACTTTGGGCAAAATGTTCTTGCAATTCACCTATGAAACTAACGAGAGCTGGAAAAATAATATTGCAAACGTGAAGAGGTTTGGCTCTGAAATACGACAATTACAATTTAAAGATGCAGGCGGTACGGCAACACGAGCCGCAGAAGCATTTGCAGTTGCATACGGGATGAATATGTTGATGAAGCTAGTAACCGGTAATGAACCATTGGCTAATATGTATGATTCTATTAAAGACGTGCTGAGCAATGATGCGGATGATGATGGTGAAGATGACAAATTAGGGCAGAAAATAGCTCGAATTGGATCGGAAATGTCAAAGATGAATCCAGTTACATCTGCAGCGCTTAACTTAATTCCTAAATCTGAGCGAGAGAAGATGTTTGGTAAGTCAAGTGATTTGGGTCGTTTCGATGGTGCTACTGGTGTGGCGCAGACTGCTGCTAATATACTAGGTGCTGGATTCTATGCCACACAAGGTGATAGCGAGAATACTCAGAAAAACTTGCAAGGGTTAATCCCAGTAGGCAATCAAATAAAGAAAACCATGAGTGGCATAAAGGTCCTACAGGATGGTGGAGATGTCTATACTGACAAGAATGGCAAGGAGCATACGAACTTTGAAGTAGACTCTGGAAATGCATGGAATCAAGCCAAGGCTTTACTGTTCGGCAAAAATGCATTGCGCCCAGACGAAAAATCAGCCTCCACATCAACTACTGGTGATGACGCAGGTAAGACTACAAAAGACTTTGAGCGCGGACTGAAAAAAGGTACATACAAGATCCAAGACGGCTTATTGGTTAATAAGAGCGGTAATGTACAGAGAAGCTACTATAAGTCTCTAGCAGAGGGTCAAGGTGTTAGCGACGAAGCCTACAATAACTGGATGAAAGCCTACAACATTGACGGTGTATCAACCATAAAGAAAGAGTTCAGCTCAGGCAACGATATCCTTAATAAGCTGGAAAATGGTGAGAAGAAGGTTAATAAGGCCAAGAGCGCCGTAGACATCCTCATGGGCAAACATAAGGACTTGCCAGATTGGGTACGAGAACGCTACTATCGGGAGTCTGGTTATACCAAGGAGCAAATCGAGTATGGTGCAATGACTACTCATAAGGAAGTGAGCCTAATGGACAATTACTGGCGTCAGAAAGCGCAAGAATCGTCCCATGAAGAGCTGATGCAAGCGCTTACAAACGGAAGACGTAAGAGTATTGTCGGGCAGATGTTTGCCAAAAACGGCATCATCAATAAGCTGCGTGCCGAGGGGTATATTACTAAATGGGAAGCAAAAGCTCTTAACGCCGCTCAGTTTGATATTGATGGCAATAGAATTACTAAAGAGGCGTCTGGTGGCAGTAGTCGGAGCGGCTCGGGTCGTAGCCGAGGTGGTCATGGTGACCGGTCCGCTAACTCTGGCATTGCTTCTATTGGAATAAAAGCCGCTGCAAACATCTCATCATTAGCGCCAAAGGCCAGTCAAACGTCAGTCGGTGGTATGAATATCAACCAGATAGGACAAAACCTGATCAGTAAGATGAATACCCAAAAACAAGTAAATACCGCACTGAAACAGTGGAAGAGTCCGCGGATACGCGTCAAAAAAGCATAGTTGCAACGATTATGCTATAATAGTAGGTAAGAAAACAGCGTGACCTGAAAAACACGGAGCGTCTGGCAATAATAAGCCGGCTCCGTGTTTTTAATTTAGGAAAACGCCCATGAACACTACACAGCTTATATCAGCCGTTATATTAAAAGCCACAGGTAAAGTACGAAACCTGCCAGAGACCGACAAGAAATATCAGAAGATATTGGGTATTGCTAATTTATACATACAGCAATGGGAAAGTGAACCAAATGTGGACTGGCAATCCTTATACGATCCAGCATACACGATCGATACTTTATCGACAGATCAAGCATACACCATTGATATGACCAAGGTGGCAAAAGTAAGCGACGTACTAGGCGATACTATCAAAGTCAAAAAAGATGGGCAGGAGCGCGAGTATACTACGGTCCTACCGGAACAAGCAGGGATGTACAAGGGACAAAACTGCTGCACCATTGCTGGTAACAAGCTAGTATTTATTGATCCTATTAGGAGTGATGACCATATGATAGGCGGTCAGATAACAATACCTGTTTATCTTCATGCACCCTTACTCGCCAACCAAAACAGTATAGTGCCTGTAGACAATCCAATGTGGCTCGTGACCATGTGTGCTGCAGAATACGCCCGCAACGATATTCTTCTACAAAATCAATACGGCAACCTAATTGAAGAGGCAAATCAGCTGATACAGAAGATGATTGAAAACAATAGTGCTCAAGCAAGCTATCGACCACTACACATGGTCCCAGGAGTGTCTGATATATGCTAAAGCCTGCCAAAAATATGAAGTCGCCAAAGATACAGCGCTTGGCGGTGCAGGATTGGCAAAATGGAGTGGTGACAGCTTTTGATGATGGACGGTCGCCTTTAAGAGGTCTAAGGTCGTCAGAGAACCTAATCCTTGACCAAGACTCTGTTATTACCGTTCGCTGCGGTACAGCAAAGTACGGTCCTCAGCCTCTAGGTAAAATATTAGGGGAACTAACCGAATTCCGTAGCACGACAAGTAGCGGCTCGGTCAACTGGCTAGCTTGCTTACAACGAATCAAAAACAAGACTAAATTATGCGTCGCCAAAGGCGAAGATATCGCCTGGCAGGTGATCGAAGGAAAAGAATACCACGAATCGGCGCGGGGACATTTTAAGCAAATACGTAACAATCTGCTGGTTATGAACGGTGAGGATACACTGAGCTACCTAGATATCCCCACTATGAAAATCGTAGCCTTCCAGAAGATAGCAGATCCAGCAGTACCGATATTAGACAAAAATAATGGGCTTACAGGTAATGGATTTAAGGTTTTCTATGCAGTTACTTTTAACTCTACCGTTGGTGAGACAGCAGGATCTCCATTATTATCTCAAGCGGTATCAACTGACCGTGATATGTGGAATGCCGAGAAGCAAAGCTTGACTATTAAACGTCCAGACAGCAAGGAGGCTAAATCATGGAATCTTTACTGCGGCGTCGGTGTGGACGGCGGCGGCGATCCAACTCTATATCGATTAGCAAGTGCCTTACCAATGGATCAGACGACACTTGTAGATAATGGCTCAAGAAGCCTAGACGTATCAGTGCCACTACCAAAAGACAATAACACGGCCGGTCCAAAAACAACTCGCGCTGATGTAATAAACGGTCGCATTTGGATGACAGGCGATAAAGAAAACCCATTCTATGTTTGGCGTGGTGGAGACTACGGACATGAACTAGACTTTTCACCAGGCTACGGTGGTGGATATACAGCAGTTGGCCATGGTACCAAGGAAGTGCCGTTTGCAGTGAGACCGTACCGCGACGGAAAAGGCGACCCAAAGGTTACCGTGCTTAGCAGCGGCACAAACGGCACAGGAAAGCGGTTCTATATCGCACCGACAAACATCACTTATGGAGAAGATACAATCACTGTTTGGCAGGTCCAAGAAGATACTGGAGCTGATGGCACTGACAGTCCTGACGCGGTAGTCATCTACAACAACGATTTACTATATCCAAGCCGCGATGGATTTAAGACTACTGGTACGTTGCCTCAATTACAAAACGTATTATCCACCAAGAGAATAACTAACACTATTCAAGATGCGATTAGTACTCTGAATACTAAAGTTATTAAGAAGGCTGTTGGATTAGCATTTGAAGGGCGTGTGTACTGGGCATTACCAGTCGCAGCTAACTATAATAATCAAATTTGGGTTTATGATGCTGAGCGCAAGGGCGCATGGATGAAGCCGTGGAATATTCGTGCTGACTGGATGACGCTGTATAACGATAATTCTGGTATAACTCATTTTCTCATTATTCAAGGAGATAAGATTGTTGAACTATCAAAGAGTGTCAAAACGGTAGATGACGGAAGATTATTCAACACGAGCGCGCAAAGCGGACAACTCCGATTCGAAGAAACCGGTCGCGATTGGGCACGAGTATTAAGAGCTGTATTTACCCTGCTGCGCCCACAAGGAAGAATAACGTTAAATGCTACCGTTAAAACTGAAGATGGGCTTCAGAACTTTTCTGAAACACGATATTTTGGCGCATCGTCAAGTCGCACTGGTTGGAGTGAGCCGGGAGTGTATTGGAGCACACCAGGCGTGCAGTGGAGCGGAATAAAGAATGTTCCAAATATATTTAATTCAGCAAGCGAAGATATAGAGTTGGAAATTGATGAGGATGCTCAGTGGGTACAGTATGGGTGGTCATCATCCGAATCTGGAGTAAGCTACGCGATGTCAAGGGTGGTATTTGAGTACGTCAATATTGGTACGAAAGATCTAAGCTAAAGGAGGAAATTATGGCAAGTATAGAAGATAAAATTACACGAGTAATGGATGGCTCTTATCCAAATGTAGCGCACGTGATAAGCCCGCGCGCGGCAGGATCCGACACATTGATAACTGACGGCTTAAGTGGCTGGAGCACAGAAACGGCAATGAACTTCATAACCTATAGAGCTGATTCTGCTGGCAACGTAATTGAGGGTACTGTCCGCGATTGGATAGGAGTGGCCAACAAAGCAAATAGCAGTATCATAAACCTGAAGTTATTAGCAGGTCCTGAAGATGATGGTAGCAATGTTGGTGATATTGTGCAGCCATGCGCCTCTGCTTCGTATGCTGATCGTCTGGCGCAAGCTCTACTAGAATCCCTTGATACAGACGGAAAATTAAAAGAGGGTATAGTTGAGGCTAAGAACATAAAAGATAAAGCTATCACTCCAGATAAGATTAGTTTTGCGTCGATACCTATGTTTTCAGCCACCACAGCACCTGGGCAGTGGCCAGCGCTAGATTCAACAAAAGATGTCATTGTTCCATTCGATACTATCGAGTATGATACCGCCAAGATGCTAGACACTAAAACCTATCAAGCAACTATTCCTAAAAAAGGTATCTATCATATTCATGCTCGTTGCGGTATAGCTTCAGCGGGCTTTAATCCTGGTACGACGGCTTTAATTAGAATTTTCAAGAATGACAATATATTCAAAGAGTCTCAACGAATTACTGGTTCTGGAAACTCTATGACTATTCCAATTCCAACACTAGATTGTGACGCTCTCCTGGAAAAGGGAGATGTACTTGACGTCAGAGCTAGATGCACAGATTCTCGTAATTTTGGCGGTGGAAGTTCCCAGAGTGAGTTCAATATAAGGTTTGTTGCAGACATCTAGTCCTCTTTAGATTTCTTCGTATACAAAATAGTCATCGCTACAACGCCAACAGTTCTTGTTTGGTAACATATTTTTGGGGCACCTTCCCAGTTAGCGAATTTAAGCTGAAAATACTGTAAAGATGGCGCGCCTGGATTTGTGTAGCCGTTTGGATATCTCTCGCCGTTCGACATATTCAGAACAGCATCCAGAGAAATTAGCTTATCTATGTAGTCGAACGTTTCATTGTTTGCTCCAGTTTCTTCTGTGCCAGAACCCTTCGTAGTAAGAGTTATAGATTTCCGATAGATTGACTTTCTGTCAATCCATTTCCTGCCTGTATCAACCTCCTCAGAGCTGTAGTCGTATATTGGTGGCGACGCAAAACTAATCTTGTTTATGTATCGTATAAATAGTAAAATATAACTAAGTTAAACAAAGTGTGATCTCAAAAAACGGAAGCACGCGTAATCACGAAAGGCTTCCGTTTTTTATATGCAGAAATCAGACAACGAACAAAATGAGCGCTTAGCACGACTGGAAGTGTTCAATGAAAAAGTAGTTGAGCCTTCATTAGCGCAGATACTAGGTAAATTAGACAGTCTAGTAAACAGGGATGAATATCTTGACCGTAAAAAATATGTAGATGGAAAACTGTCTGACCTGGAACAATCTATTGTCAAGATCAATGAGCGAAATGAGAAGCTAGACGGTAATGTATTTATCAAAGCAATTATTATTGGTGAGAAGAAAATTATTGGCTTAATAGTTAAATATACAGGACTAACTGTTTTAATCGGTACGATTGGTTTTTTTATACTTACTCAATTTATCAATTCAATTCAACAAGTTAAACCAGAAACCCGTGAAGTAATAAAAGAAGTAAAGGAGATATCAAAGTAATTATGTGGAAACAGGAAAAGCCTTTTAATCCTGACCCTGTCGTCTATCAGGGGGGTAACGTTCTCGTGGACTGGTACGGTTACTGTCTAGCGGTCGTACAGCATATGTTCGATGCGGGTTGGGCTGGGAGAACTGCGATCGACGCATGGAATAGAGCAGAGGGCAAGCATACAGATAGAAATTTACCAGCAGGTGTAGCGGTGCCAATATACTTTGATCACTGGGGTGATTATGGGTATGGTTATCAGAATTATGGACATATTGTTGTATATAAAGATGGCTTATTTTATAGTTCTCCACTATCTCACAGACCTACAGCAGATATATTTGGCTCTATAGAAGAAATAGAGCGAAAATACCGCGCTCAATATATTGGTTGGGCAGAGAGTGTCGGACCTTATCGTGTGCTGAGCTATGTAATAGATAAGACGTCTAGGACAACTTCGGTGACGGCCAACGCCCGCGAAGAAGCTAATACTTCTAGTGGTATATTCCAGCAGATTGATGCTGGTGCAACAGTTGCTATGAAGGGCTATATTACAAACGGCGAACCAGTTGATGGAAATACCGTGTGGTTTGTAACGGCTAATAGTGGTAAATATATGACAGCTGAAGCTTTTAGTGATAAAGGAACGCACGATCTACCAGATCTGACGCCGCAGATACAGTTACTGGCCACAGAGCGTCAGGTTGTATCTCAGGGTGTGCGGGCCAGAAAAGTGCCAAATACATCAAGTGATATAGCGCAGGTAATCGATGGTGGTAGCGTTGTCGATATGAAAGGCTGGACACACGGTGAAAGTATTGAGGGTAACGACATATGGTTTGTTTCAAAACTGAATGAATTATTCCTTTGGAGTGGTGCTTTTACTGATGTAGGCACACATGATCTACTAGAAACCAAACAAGAAACACCTGCTCCATTCCCTATTGACTACAGTAAAATCATTCTTGACGTGTCAAACTGGCAGAGAGATGACGTTATAAATGTGTTTAGTCGGTTTGCTGGTGTGATTATTAAGGCGGGTCATATTGGGCAAAGCCATGGTGGTGATACTAATAAACACCAACCAAAAATGACGCAATTTGCCAAAGCCGCAGGCGATAAGTTGCTTGGATTGTATTGGCTACCATACTTTAGCGAGGGTGGCGTAGAAGCTGAGGCAAAACGATTTATCGAGGCTCAAAAACAAGTGAACGCACCATTATTGTTCGTTGATCTAGAGCCAGACTTTGAGGGCACTCCTGAAGAACTAAAGACATTCCGCAATCTAGTATCGCAGGGAACTGGTAAACAAGTACTAATATATGGTGGTAATGCGATTATTCAAAAGTTGGGGCTAGATCATGTTGACTGGTACCCAAACTATGGTGCTAAAAATAACTATGCGTATGGTGCACTAATCCATCAATTCACCGATAGTGGCAAAATTGATGGCTATGGTGGCAACCTAGATTTCTCGACAGCTAAAGTATCAATTGACGAGCTCAAGGCATTGGGCAAGGTGACTACGCCACCACCGGCAGAGAGGCAAGAATCACCAAAGCCAAGCGAACCCGATATGAAGCCGCAAGAAGCGCCAGAGGTAAAGCCTGAGCAGCCACAAAGGCCAGGGGACGACAATCCAACAGGATTTTGGCGATGGTTGCCAGGGCTGATGATCGAGATAGTAAAGCTGATCTTAGGGATTTTCAAGAAAAAATAAGGAGGTAATATGAAATCACTAGAAGCACTAAAAAACATCAACTACAAAGACGTAATCGTTCGTGCATTGTGGACATTTGTACAGACGTTTATCGCAACATTCTTGCTGGCGGGCGTCAATCTCGTAAATTTGCTGTTCTCGGCAAGCTGGCGTGAGCTATGGGCACTGGCATTAGCGACGACACTCTCTGCTATCGCTGCTGGGCTGTCGGCCGCCAAGACGATAATTGTTGAGTTAGTGAAAGAGATGCGTGATAGTGTCAGTTAGTTGATGAACCCATGAATTCACAGAAAGTAACCATAACTAAATCAAGCCTTTACTTTCGAGAGTGCAAGGCTTGCGGCTGTGTGACGTTGCACGTCGGCAAGACTACGCCGCAGATGCCAGCAGGCTCGACATATAATGACTGTTTGCAGTGCCTGGTTGATGTACACAGCGTGCCAGGCTTGAGCCGGTGGCATGACCCCAAAACTGGCAAAACATTGACTGAACCACGCGGCAAGACGCCGCCAGTAGCAAAAAGCTGAACTGTTCGGAAATACCGAACATTTAAAGAACCGCCTCAAGGGCGGTTTTCTTTTACTTCCTGTTTCATAATATCCTCAAGCGTAGTCCGCGCCTTAAAATACAGCTCATATTTCGCTTCCTCTGGTGCATCGGACAGATCAATCAGCAAATCCATGCCGCACAGTTCACCGATTTTTGGCGTAGAGCTTTTGCCTTTGGAGCTGCTTAATTTAGCAATCACAGCGTTATCTAGTTTGCTCGCTAAATCTAAAATTGCAGTGACTCGGGTGACCTCTTCTGGCGTAGGGAGATCTGTTACAGTTTTCTTCATTTCAATTTCCTTTCTTAGTAATTTATCGGCTTCTGGATCGTACACTACGCTCGCAGAGTTTAAATCGTCGGCAATATCATGCATTCCAAAAATTTGGGCATCACGATTTTGAAGGGAGTTTACAGAACACAGCCTTTTACGTGCAGCTCTATAAATATCTTTCACGCGTCCACTGCAATAGTGACTATAACCATAGTGGTGGTCGTATTTTATCCGCTTATGGCACTTGTTGCAGTGGATAGATGGTTTTGGTTCACTCTTCGTCATTTCTATCGTTTAACCTTACCTTTTACTTAAAAATGCGATACTTGCCATAGTTTTCAGCTATAAACTTCTCAGCTCGACAACCTGATGCGAGATCCCAATGTGGAGCAAAAACAACCAGCTCCGCCTCTGCCATAATCTCTATGGATTTGGCAAGATACCATATTCTGGCGTCTGTGCCTTTAAGAGGGCAGTCGTCCTCTATAATCTGATCTAATAATTCTAATTTAGATCCCGGAAAATCTTTTTTGACTTGCTCAAAAATTTGCGACCTAGTTTTTACAATTTCCTCCACGCTCTTACCCCTCATTGGCATTGATATAAATACTTTCATAACTCCTCCTTATTTTTTACTTTTCTACGAATTATTTGTAGCGGTGTATGTAATCCCTCAAGCATGAATATAGGTTCCAAATAAACCCTAAAATACTCAACATGGAGTCTTTTTCTGATATATTTTTTCGCATAATCAATGGCATCAAAACGGTCCTCGAAAGCGATAATTTCATTAATAGAGTTTTTTAAAAGATAATCGTCGTTGGTGTGTGGATTAAATATTCGAATGACATATACGCAGTCATCGTCAAAACGTTTACTCATGTCTTACCACCACTCCAATAATTCATGTTTTTCGTGAATACTATCGACGATCTCACAATTCAATTGATTAGTATCACAATCATATACCAACTCTGACAGACAAATTGACATCTTGCCTGGTGTAGATAACATAAACCTTGACAATTGATATTTCACAAGGTATATCAAATCATCGTATTCAACAACATCACCCTCATAAATCTCTGTACCGTTTTTGTCTTTTAGCCCAGTGTATTGCTCGATAGTGAACCAAGGACTTTTCCTGGTGTTCGGCAGGCGAAAGCAGTCTTTTATAACACGTTTGGCTACATACAGTAAGCCAAGTCCATCTATACTAACATACCTACTATCAATATATTTCTTGACTGCGTTATCCCAAACTCTAAACTTTATTTCACGCATTAGACTCATCCCTTACATTCCATTGCTATAAAATTTATACACTTTCACCCTATTTCTCCTCAAAACGCCTAGGTCCATCATGCACACTATCCACGATTTCTAATGTGCCAAGGTCTATCCCCATACTGTTAAGCTCGCTAAATGTATACAGCCTGTCTGTTTTGTCAAAAGTTATCTGTAAGCCGAATCCGGCTAGGTTATCATCCCATTTTACTGCACCCTTGTATACGCACTTGCCACTCTTGAAAGCGCATATGTCGTCTTCATAGATTTTTTTACCATACTTATCCTTTATTCCGGTATATTGTAGTAGAATGCTCTCCTTCTCTGGAAATAATATATCAGCGCCGTAGTCTACGTTTATTTGGTTGATACCTTTTTCGTCGAAAACGATTTCAGTCACTTTTTTAATCGGATGATCCCCGTATGTGAGATCTACTACTCTATATTCTATTTCACGCATTAGATTTCCTTCCCGTCCTTAAAGCACTTAGATTGACCAGCCACTCCACCGAGCGATTTACAGCGGGCTTCTAAATTTTTTATGTTTTGTTCAAGGGCTCTAGACGAGAGTACAATGGCTGTAATGATAGTCAGAAAAAATATTGCTGCCACCACTAAGTTACTAAACGCCCGTAGTTCATCTGCTCGTTGACTGTTGGTTGATTGCTCACTATTTTCCATCATTCTCACCTCTGTTATTTTCGTTGACTGTTAGTTGATTATTCATCTTTGTCGTCCTTACGCTTGTCTAATATTACGAATTCGCCCCAAGGTATTTCCCTAAAGAGACTCTCGACGGTTTCTTCAGCGAACAACTCAGCAATATAAACATCGCCCTCCCAGGCGCTCATAATGATTTGTATGTCGTCATTTTCGTAACAGAACTCAAATTTGTAATATCGAGAAAACCTAACTTCAATGTTTTTATACTCTTCTGGGAGTTGTTTTTTGCCTCTGTCGTTTTCGTATATGGTTATAATTTCCTTCATTGACATATCCTTTCTCTATGTCCACAAAATTAACAATTTACTTTACATTCATTTTTCAAATTCAAGTAAAATGGTGGTTTAGTTGATATCACCGCTTCCAATCATGAGATGTCCATCTTCCAAAAATCTATGATATAAGCTCTTGCCTGAGCTAGTGACTGTGTATGGCAAAAATACTTGCGTCGTCGTCACCATCTTCGTTTCTATGATAGCCACTTGAGCATCTACCCAATCTTTAGTAATACGCCAGGCTGTACGACGCGCCTGTTCTTCAAGGCGACTTTTTGGTACAGCACGCTGACGCTCTAATACTTGAGCAACTGGCCGCCAGTCGGTCGGTAGGCTAAAAGCTAACTGTTGACCATTAAGCTCTAGCTGAAAGCTAAGAGCGACAACGTTGCCTGTATTGTCATACTCGGTCATGATGCGCTTCGCGCCAACATAGGCGAGCTTACCCTGAATCTCGCTCAGCGTCTTTTCAACCGATATGCTTGTTGTGTAATTCTTTAATGCCATTATGAAACTCCTTATTTACACAATTTCGTGTAGTTTAATTCAAACTGTCCTCTTAATTGCTCTGAATATCTCCATTGTAACCTGAGGCACTATTGCGTTGCCGTAGGCTTTGATCGATTCGTTTCTCCATTTAGCAAAACTATAGGAAACTCCGTCCACTTTTCGGGAAAGCCCATCATCCATTCTGGCATTGCAGGTTGCAGCCGCAACTTCTCGCCAGTCTTGATCCCAGTCGCGCCTACTGCGTTTCTGATCTTGACCCCGAACTTCTGTCCTTTGGAGTTCATCCTCAGCCATCTGCCATTCTCTATCTTGGCATCCTTGCAAACTCCGCCCTCGTAATCGCTCGCTACTGGCGTCGGCAGTATCATCGGGATTGATTTCCCGTTCTCGCAAACTTTTAGCCCTTGAGTTTGCACAGTTGGCAATAATCCAGATCCTGTCCCTGCGGTGCGGGGCGTTGACGGCACAAGCTGGAATAATAAACGGTTGGACTTCGTAGCCTTCGCTTTCCAAGTCAACGCACACCTGTTCGAGTACCATGCCGTCGTTCCAAGTAGCAAGCCCACGCACGTTTTCAGCGATGACCCAGTCTGGCTTGACGTTTTGTATGACTCGAAACATGTTCGGCCACTGATAGCGGTCATCTGCCGTGCCTTTTCTTCGTCCTGCGTGGCTGAACGGCTGGCAGGGGAAGCCTCCTGTAAGTATAGTGAGCGTTTTGTGTCTCTGGCTGTTGGTGGCAAGACTACCCCGTACTCCTGCGGATGCGATATCAAGTCTTTCATGTTGCGGCAACCTCCTTTCTTCTTTGCTTTCCTGAGAGCCTCCAGGCTTCTCGGGTTTATATAATCCAGTGCGTTCGGTGTCGGTAACAAGGTCGGCGATATCGCCGTAAAATGTCCCGTTTGGCCAGTGCTTTTTAAGAACTGCTGACGGGAAGTGTTCCCATTCGCAAAAGATGTGGTTAATTTTTGCTTCATTAAATACTTCCTCCAGCGCTAGCGAAAAGCCGCCTATGCCCGCGAATAAATCATAGTGTGTTATGTTCATTTGTTATCCTTATGCTAAATATACGTAAAGTACGCGTATTTTATCCGTAGAGCGTGTTTTTCAAATAGAACTTTCTACGGGGTACAAATTATTGCCGCTCAACCTTGACATTATCAACACACTGCCAAGGCAACGACATTATTGTAAAAACCTTACTGCTCGTAACAACTACCTTGATATTCTTGTCTCTCGCGGCTTCATTTACTAATTTGATATATGGCGAATTCGGAGGCAGACAGAAATTACTGGTATTTTCTTTTGTTACTACAGTATTTTCTGATGCACGGATACTGAAAAGTGTTTTACCGCCGAATATACTATTGTTTTGGTTGTTATAAACAATTCCAGAAACTACATTATCAGAAAGCTGAATCCGTATTGAAAACAGTAAGTAAATAGGCGCTGCAAACATTAATGTTACTAGGACATATTCCCAAAAAGTTCTTATTTTAGACATTTTAATCTCCTTCTTTACGTAATATCTTCAACCGCATAACTGGATGGCTATATAAGGTGATGATTTCCGGGTTGTCACATCACATAGCAGTTTGCGCCGACTGCCGTGCTATTGCGTCTACTTGCTAGCCCTCGCTAAAGGGTGCTTATCGCCCGCCTTTTCCGCCACTTATATAGCCAGTTAGCAACACCAGATTGAGCCGATTTCCACCTGCACTCAATTCTATGGGCGAATGAAAAGCCCAGACACTGATGTTGCCAGTTGATAGCACCAAATGCATTGTATTGTAATACAATGAGGTAACGTTATTCATTGTACTGTAATACATTGGTGCCACCAGTTGAACAGATGATACACGTTGCACTGCGTCAAAAACATAAAAAACCGACTCACAACGTTTCACATTAGTTCTTGCGCCGGGTGGGTATGGCGCGCCAGAGTAAAGGTTGTGCATATCATCTGTCCAGTTATGTGGTTGATGTTAATATTCATTCAAGCACAGGATGCTAGCGACAGAGCATTTTTCAAAGACACGATACGTATACTCAGGTTTTCCCTCTTTGCGCTCTTGCGGCGCCGTTGCAACGGTTTCTGGTTTGTCATAACCATGAAAAGGACCGCCTTATCGCCAGCAGCCTGCACTTGAATATGTTAATGTTCTAAACCAATTTCGTCACCTGTCGAAAATGGTTTTCAATAGGGTACGATTTGTACCCAGTTGCCCAGTTTTTTGACTTATGGTAGGTCAATGGTTAATGGTGTTTATGTTTTGATATAAAGCTCTATTACTGCTCTTATAGTAACTACAACCAATATAATGGTCGCCGACACCGCCAAAATAGCGAAAGCTCCAAGTATTACCATGCCAACCCAAGAGGCTAGTGTTGTTATCAACATTATTCTTCCTCCTCAATTCCAAAATAAATCTTCCAATCTTCCTCATTTTCTTTGATGGATTTTTCGGCATCTTCTCTGGTAGCATAACGAACAGGCTCACCAGCGTCTTCAATTCGAATACTTCTTGCAAGTAGCTTATAATGCGCATATTCATAGACAACAATCCACCCGCCGTTTCTGTTCTCAAAATTTGGCTCAAATGTTGATGTTCGGCGTAGTCTCACTTCGGCTAGTTTACGATTATGGGCTTTTTCGCACTCTTCTTCAGTAGGATGGACAATGCCCAGCTTATACATATTGAGATCTTCGATGCTATCAGACCAAATTCTCTTTACAATTACCCCATAGCTGTTGACAATCCAATATTCTTCGCCATACTCAGGCTTCCAGTGAATACTATCTGTCGGCTCTTCTTGGATTTCCTTAAAGAACTCTTCAAAAAATTCATTATCAATGAAAGTAGGACCTACACCGTTATTTTTAGTTATCAGTGTCCTTACGCCAAAAATTGGCTCGCCTTCCGACAATATAGTGCCTTTTTTAAGGTTTGGTAAATCTTTAAGTAGTTTATAGCGTTTCATCATATATCTCCGTTTTAGGTTTCCTAAAATAACAACCAGAGCCGTCTGAGAATTTTATGGTATATTGTGTAAATTCTCGTCTATCTACATCTCTATAAACACAATGGTAAACATCTACAACATGCGGTCGTTCGGTTTTCTCTGCTGGCGCTTTATCGGTGCTGGCATAGAGAAGTCCATCGCGCATACCTTTTACTTTACCTTCTAGCTCAGCAACTTTTATATTAATATCTGTTATGGATTGTAATAGTTCTGGCGTTCTAGTTCCGCTAAGTATTTTTTGTATAACTTCGTTTAGCTCTTTTGCTATATTCATACATAGATTCTCGTCTTATTTATCCTTATATTCCTCTACAGAAAGAGTGACTATCTTATAACCTTTTTCTTCTAACTGTTTTTGGACACCTTTCCAGACTTCCGCCATCGTATTTTCTTTTTTAGTGCTTGTAGAAACATATTCAAATGATTCATCATTCTTATAATCAACTGTCACGATTAGTTTCATTATTCACCTCCTAAGATTGTCTCGAAGTCTTAAAACTTTGTTTGTTACGTTTTTGGAATACTACCTCGTACGTATAATCAGGGTGGGCGGGAAGCCAAACATTCTCTAGTATCTTCCGCCGCCACTTGTAGTCGTCGGTTTCCACTCCCTTAGCTTCTCGTAAAGTAAATGAGCCATCTAAGTTATGGATCCTGAAGTCTACTTTATGTCGGTAGGGGAATGCTTTATTACCGTTTTCATCGTATACCCAGCCTTCAATACGATATTGCGTGTCGTAGTCCTTTATCTGACCGAGCTTCTTTTCAAGCTCCAGCTCAGCGGCTACTTGTGCTTCAAATTTTGAATCGTATATCTTACCGTTCATTTCAGTACGCTTAGCACCGTACTTATTGGTTTTCCCGATTCTGCCAATCTCTACACCGCAATTACGGCAGGATAGGCTACCCCGGGAAAGCATTAAGTGCTTTGACTGGCATTCAGGACAAGACGCAGTAGAGCGCACGTCGTTTATATCGAACCTTTTATGAGTTGCTTTTATGTACATCTTTACTTATTCCTCGGCGACTACTTCGGCCGCCTTTATCGCCAGCCTGGCGAGCTAATTTCGGATTGAGTGCAAAACCTTTCATCACACACTTCTGACCCCCCAATTTACCAATTTCTCTGTAGAAGTCGGGGTTATTTTTGAGATTAGTATCTCTGGCTTTCAATCCTCCTAACTTTGTTCCTGCCATTTAATCTTGCCACCAAAATTCTTTCTGTTCGCTGGGGTTCTGAGATTGTTTTTCGGCTTCTTTCAGATTACCAACGTCTTTATCGTTAATTCGTACTGCAATGTCTACCGATAAAACACCTTGCTCAATTAGCCATTTCTTAGCCTTTCTAGCAGTAGCCTCGTCGCCATAGACCTTTGAGTGTTCTTTATTGTCAGAGTCGGTCCAGCGAACAATGAACCTAAAATTTGTCATGAAATTAGATAATCCTCGCTTTCTAGCTGTTTGTACTTCAATTTAAAACTATCTAGCAGACTGTTTTCGTTATTATTCACTTTATAAACTCCTTATATCTTCCGTTTCGATACATACTCCAGGGGCTATATCCGCCACTCTGCCAAACTCGATAAGCAACTTTTACAACAGTTGCCGTATCGTTTCTATCTTCGTCGGGTCTGAAGTGTACACAAGCAACTTGCAGTACACCATACGAGCCGATACATACGTGATGATTCTCCGTCGCCGAAAGATTATGATTTAATGGATCACAATTCCTATTTTCGGCTCTGGCAATCGCCATCATCAAGCGCACATTCCATCCTGGATACTTTGCTAGCTCTCGTCGAACCAATTCGCAGCCCGATATCGCAGCCAGTTTTGGTTGCGGTACGGTTGGTTCGACGGCATCGGCTAGCTTTGCAGCATTTCGATTGTTCTCGGGAGTTGCTGCTGGTTCCCGAGCTACTTTTTTAACTGGGAAACTGCTTGCTTAATCTTGCTGTCAATTTCTACTGATTTACTCGTTTGGTATTGTATGCCGGCGTAAAATGCTACACCCGCCGTAACAAGAATGATTAGTAAAATTGATTTAGCCTTTTCAAAAAGCTGTTTCCAGTTGATATTTTTGTTTTTCATAGTTTTCTCCTTTTTAATTACGCTAAGTACTGCGTCGGCGAACACGTAGTTCTAAAATATTCCACAGATTAACACTGTAGCAAAGGATCCTCAGATAACACATGCTCGCCAAAACAGCACCTAGCAGTTTAATGATTTGGTATTCTCAGTTATTAACTAATCTGTCGCTGCACTTAATCAATACTTCAGCCGATTCGTTGAATAACAGGGAAGTCCATCATTGTTATTTCAAAACTAGATTGTTAACGTTCGCAACTTTCATTAGGAGTTTTGCTAGCCCTACGGAACAGCTAGAGCCTTAGTTGTCCCGATTGGATTAACAAAAGAGAGGCATGCCTTGCGGTGCATGCCTCTCGTATACAAAGAAATCCCGCAAGGCGAGCTTCGGGAAAACAAAAAAAGATACCTTTCAGTATCTTCAGTAAATTTATATTATAACTTTAGTTGGTGCGGGTTAGGAGACTCTAACTCCTGGCCTCTTCCATGGCAAGGAAGCGCTCTAACAACTGAGCTAAACCCGCATAAATAATTAATATTACTTACGTAGTATAGCAAACCCATTTTAAATAAGTCAATAGCTTGAGTATACAACAGAAACCCATATCATTGACACAATATATAAAACGTATATAATATAGAAAGTTGAAATAGACTATTAATGTGCATATATCGTATGTACTAAGATCGGATCTAGGTACTTTAAGAAGGTGTCTTTATGGAATCTCAAATAAATAATGAAGCCTCTAAAATAATCGATGATTATAAGATTGATAAAGACGCATCTGCCATTCAATCTCGAATTGCGGTTACGATTTTTATCACTATGTGTGTTATGGCTTATATTGAAATTGTCAATGCTGTGCTATATTTGGAGGGTTTCGGATTTATTTATAATGCTATTCTCGTTGTGCTGTTGATTGTTGGAATTGTTTTACTAATTTATAGTAAGTTTTTCAGTCAAGATATTAAGAGGGACGAGAATAAGGTCTGGCTAGACTTTTTTGATAAATATTCAGACATTCCTCCTGGTAAATAGTCTACAATCAACATTCCCCACAATATAATTGTGGGGATAATTAATTTACCTGGGAATATAGCTGAATTGGTGCGAGTAGAGGGAATCGAACCCTCATCTCATGCTTGGGAAGCATATATAATAGCCACTATACGATACTCGCATATTGGATATTGTACTATAATTATGATTGTCTATAAATAGTTCTAATATGGAATAAAATGTAGCCTTTTATTTAAAAAGCATATATAATATTAATATATAAATTGATATGGAAGGGATTTAGATGACAGTATTGTATATAATTTTAGGTATAGTAGTTGTAGTTGGTTTGTTTGTGTGGATGACTTACAACGGATTGGTTACTCTCAAAATTCGTGTAGATGAAGCTTGGAGCGATATAACAGTTCAGCTTAAACGTCGAGCAGATTTGATTCCAAATCTTGTAAATACTGTAAAGGGTTATGCTGCTCACGAAAAGGGCGTATTTGAAGAAGTCACAAAGGCTCGTAGTGCAATTATGGATGCTAAGGGTGTTAAAGAAACTGCTGAGGCTGAAAACCAGCTTGAAGGAGCTTTAAAGAGTCTGTTTGCAGTAGCTGAGAGTTACCCGGATTTGAAAGCCAATCAGAATTTTAGTGAGCTTCAGGCCGAGCTTGTTGATACAGAGGATAAGATTCAGGCTTCTCGCCGTTTTTATAATGGCGGTGTGCGCGATCTAAATACCAAAATTAAGTTATTCCCAAATAATATTTTTGCGAATATGTTAGGTTTTAAAGAGCGCGAATTCTTTGAAGTTGAAGATCGTGAATCTATTGAAAAGCCTGTAGATGTACAGTTCTAACTAAGGGTCGCTGCATTATGTATAACGCTATAGCAGCCAATAAACGTAACACCGTCATTATAATGACGGTGTTCGTTGGCATAATAGGTGGAATAGGTTATTTACTAAGTTCTATATATGGAAATTCATCAATTACACCTTGGATTGTTGGTGGTGCATTATTTTATGCTTTGATTCAATATTTCTTAGCATCAAAATTAGCTGTAATGTCAACAGGTGCGCAAGAAATCGAGAAGTCTGACAATCCTCGTATGTATAGAATTGTTGAAAATCTAGCTATAACTGAAGGTTTGCCTATGCCGAAGGTTTATATTATTGATGACCCAGCTCCTAACGCTTTCGCGACTGGTCGTGATCCACAACATGCTCTAGTAGCGGCAACTACTGGATTATTGGATATTATGAACGACCAAGAACTTGAAGGTGTTTTAGCTCACGAAATGGCTCATATTAAGAATTATGATATTCGTGTATCTATGATTGCATTTGGATTAGTTAGTGCTATTGGTGCTTTATCTGATTTAGCATTGCGGATGATGTTTTTTAGTAACGATCGTGATCGTAATGTTCATCCAGTAGTTTTAATTATAGGTATTATATTAGTGATACTAGCTCCATTTGCAGCATTTTTAGTGCAAATGGCTGTAAGCCGTCAGCGTGAGTATCTAGCTGATGCTACTGGTGCAATGACAACTAGGCATCCAGAAGGCCTAGCTAGTGCACTTGAGAAATTGCGAGATCATACTCAACCTATGCGTAATCAAAATACAGCTACAGCTCATTTATTCTTTAATAACCCGCTTAAATCTGGTTTTTTAAGTAATATGTTTAGCACTCATCCGCCACTAGAGGATCGAATTGCTAGACTTCGAAAGAATGCAGACAAATTTTGATTATGTCAAAATCTAGGAAAATAGTTCAAAAGACCACTAATAATCTGAGTAGAAAGAAATCAGATAAAATTGTTAAAAATATAGCATCTAACTCTAAAAGAAATATAGTTAGTAGATTTTTTGGACTTTTGAAGTTAAAAATTACTAATGTTCTACAAAGACGCAATAATTTTATTAAACGACGCCCACATCGCTCATTTATTTTAACTCGCCGTCGTGATTATAAGCGTCAACTAGAAATGCCTGGTTATTTTGCTTTTACTATTGAAGCTTCACGACTTATTTGGACCAAGAAATGGCTATTTTTGCGTTTAATTCTGGTATTTATAGTATTGGTAGTGATATTTGGGCTAATGGGCCGCCAGGATATTTATGATCAGTTATATAATACTCTAGACGAAACTGCTCCAGAATCTGTATTTGGTGGTACCTTTGGGGGAATTAGTAAGGCTGGTGTTATCTTGCTCACTTCTGTAACTAGCGGACTAACTCCAAAAATGGATAGCGGTCAGATTATTATAGCAAGTTTATTAGGTTTATATATATGGTTGACTACGGTGTGGCTTTTACGCAAGATTGTTGCCGGTAAGCGAGTTATATTACGTGATGGGCTATATAATGCTGGCTCTCCTATATTGCCTACAATGTTAACTCTATTAATATTATTAATTCAAATGGTTCCAGGTGCTTTGGCTGCTCTCGTGGCTGGGGCTGCTTGGCAAAGTGGATTAATTGAAGGTGGGGCGTTTCCCATGTTGACTTCAGTTGCATTAGTATTAATTATAGTTCTTTCACTATATTGGATGGTTAGTACATTTCTTGCATTAGTTGTAGTTACATTACCAGGTATGTACCCTCTTAGAGCTATTGCTATTGCTGGTGACTTGGTAATTGGTCGAAGACTTAGACTTATGTACCGTATAATTTGGATGTTTTTAGTTATTGTATCTTGGTGGATAGTAATAATGATACCCGTGATTTTATTTGATGGTTGGATAAAATCTATATTTAGTCAAATTAGTTGGATGCCAACAGTGCCTATATTTATGCTAATCATGTCAATTATTACTATAGTTTGGGTCTGCGTGTATATTTACTTACTATACCGAAAGGTAGTTGATGATGGAACTGCACCGTCGTAATAGAAATCAATATCGTGTTAGAGAGCTTCGGGACTTATTAAATAAATATAGCTATGAATATTATGTAAATGATAAACCGAGTGTTAGTGATGCTATATATGATAGCCTAATGGATGAGCTAAAAAAAATAGAATCATCTAATCCTGAATTAATTACAATTGATAGTCCGACTCAGCGGGTTGGCAATAAGCTGCTCGACGGCTTCCAAAAGGTGCGCCACCAGCGGCGAATGGTCAGTTTGAATGATGTGTTTGATAAGAGTGAGATTGAAGCATGGATCAAGCGAACAGACAAGCTAATGCCTGGACAGCGCCACGAATTTTTCACTGATATTAAGATGGACGGGCTGGCGTGCGCGCTGATTTATGCTAACGGCGTGCTGGCTCAGGCTGTTACTCGCGGCGATAGCTTTGTCGGCGAGGATGTAACGAACAATGTGCGAACTATCAAAAATGTGCCGTTGCGGCTGCACGAAGCGCCGGGTTTTGAGCAATTTTTGCGCGGGCGGACGGAAATTCGCGGCGAGATTGTCATGCTGAAGCGTGATTTTGAGGAACTTAATAAAAAGCAAAAAGCCTTGGGGCAGCCGGAATTTGCTAATCCGCGCAACCTAGCGGCAGGTACGATTCGCCAACTTGACCCAGCGCTGGTAGCGGCGCGGCCGCTGCATTTTCGCGGCTATGATGTATTGCGTGATGACGACGCTGAAGTGCCAACTAACAGCTTTGCTTACGAGGCGCTGACTGCTCTAGGAATTACTTGCAATCAGCAGGCGAGCATTTTTACTACTTTAGCTGATGTGATGAACTTCGTTAACGAATGGGGTGATAAGCGCCATAATTTGCCATTTAATACTGATGGTTTGGTGATTAAGATTAATGATCGAGCATTGTATGAAAGTCTCGGTCTGGTTGGGAAAAATCCGCGCGGCGCGGTCGCTTACAAATATGCTGCCGAGCAGGCTACAACTATCGTCCGAGATATCGTTATTTCTATCGGTCGAACCGGTGCGGCCACGCCAGTAGCGGTATTTGACCCGGTGGTAGTGGCCGGTACGACGGTGCAGCACGCTAGCCTGCATAACGCCGACGAAATTGCCCGGCTGGATGTGCGCCGCGGCGATACGGTGGTGATTTTCAAGGCGGGCGACATCATTCCACAGGTGCAAACTGTGCTGAAAGAATTGCGACCGGCAGATGCTAAGCCAATTGATTATCCAGCAGAGCTGGCGCGTCAATATCCGGAGCTAGAGTTTGTACGGCCAGCAGGCGAGGCGGTGTACCGCGTCAAGGGTTTGAGCGGTCCGCTGATTTTGAAGCGAGCCCTGGCACATTTTGCCTCCAAAGGTGCGCTGGATATCGACACCTTGGGCGAGAAAAATGTCGAGGCGCTGGTCGAGGCTGGGCTGGTTAATGACTTGGCGGATATTTACCGGTTGACGAAAGACGATTTATTGCAGTTGGAACGTTTCGCTGAGATTTCCGCGCAAAAGCTCATCGATGCCATTGCTGATAAAAAACATCCAAACTTAGAACGATTCTTGTATGGACTGGGAATTCGCCATATTGGCGCGCAGACGGCGATTGATTTGGCGAACCGCTTTGAGAGTATCGAGCGGTTGGCGCTAGCGACGATTGATGAGCTGCGCGAAGTAGACGGTGTGGGTGAAATTGTTGCCGAGTCGATCGTGGCGTGGTTCGCTGATGAAGATAACGTGACGCTGCTCGAGAAATTTGCTGATTTGGGCGTGATACCGCAGTTTAGTCAAAAATCCGACCGACTGGCTGGCCAAAGTTTTGTCATCACCGGCACTCTGAAGTCGATGGGTCGTGATACTGCTGCTGAAAAAATCCGCAATCTCGGCGGTACATTCCAAACTGCTGTCGCAAAAGATACAACATATTTGGTAGCTGGCGGTAAAGTCGGCGCCAGTAAATTGAAAAAAGCCGAGCAATATGGCACGAAAATTATTGACGAGCAAGAATTTTTAGCAATCATAGCAGGAAAATAGGAGAAATATATGACAGCCCAAGAACCAACAAAAAGAGACGAAGCAATTATCGCGGCAAAAAGCAGCGCCCCGTTTCCTATTCTGATGGCCGTCTTCATGCCGATCTATGCCGTATGGTTCGGGTTGGCGTGGGGCTTGATCGGTTGGGTTGTTTTTGCGCTACTTGTTATGTATGCGGGCTGGCTGATTTTTCATGGCGTGAGTGCTGTGCGTGCAGTGGCACAATTACCGCAACCAAAGCCAACGCCAGAAGTAAACAGGATTGGCAAGCAAATGCAGATACTCAGCGCGTTGACGTATATTCCGCTGTGGATTGTCGTTATATTATTGGCCGTGTTTAGCTTGCAGCGGTATATCATGCCGGCGCTGACGTTGATTATTGGTATGCATTTCGTACCGCAAGCGAAGATTTTTCATCGCACGATTGATTATTGCCTAGCGCCTTTGGCGATTGTCGCGGCACTTGCGGCGTTCTATATTGCCTTGACAACGAATGCTTCGTGGCAGATGGTGTATGCTGTGAGTGGTATTGGCGGCGCGCTGGCAACGGCTGGATATGGGCTTTATATGGTGATGATTCTTCGGCGGCTGATACGCGAGATAGATCAGGTATAAAAAGGAGAATGTTATGGTACGTTTTTATTTACAAAAACTAGTTCGCGACAAAGTCGTGAAAAAGTGTCTGGATGACGAAGAAGTTTTACATACGGAGTACCGCGAACTAAACAAGCAGGAATTTCGCCGCGAGCTGCTACGTAAGGTCCACGAGGAGGCGGACGAAATTCCGCTGGGCGATAATCAGCGCAATGAATCGCTCAAAGAGCTGGCTGATTTGCAGGAAGTCGTTGACGCGCTACGCCAAGATTTTGGCTTTTCTACAGAGCAAGTTCAAGAAGAAATGGCGCGTAAAAAGCAGGATAAAGGAGGCTTTGACAAACGACATTATATTGAATATAACGATCTAAAAGATGACAGCAAATGGGTGGAAGTCTTCCGTGCTCAGCCAGAGAAGTATCACGAAGAAATAGAGCACGCTCAATCCACCAAGCCTAAAAATACTGATATACTACAATAGCAACATGGCAAAGAAAATAGCATTTATTACTGGCAATCCGCATAAACTTGAAGAAGCCAAGTCGGTTCTGAAAAACTACGAAATCGTTGTTGAATCGTTGCAGTTTGATATTGAAGAAATCCAACACTACAATCCGCTAGAAATCACCAAAGCCAAAGTCAGGGCGGCGTATGAAAAAGCGGGTCAGTCAGTCGTGGTTAACGATAGTAGCTGGGAAATTCCAGCACTTGGCGGCTTTCCGGGCGGTTATATGAAGGATGTTGTTAATTGGTTTACGGCTGAAGATTTTTTGGCTTTAATGAAAGATAAAAATGATCGGAGAATTATATTGCATGACGTCGTGGCGTACTTTGATGGCGAGCAACTGGAGTTGTTTATATATGATCAAACTGGCGTGTTTATAAACGAGCCGCGCGGCGAAGGAACGTCAATGAATCAGGTTGTATCGATGGAGAATAGCGGCGGGTTAACAATTGCCGAGGAGTTTGCGCTCCGTCATGACGGTGTAGAGATTAACCCTTCTCATTTTCAACATTGGCAGAAATTTGGCGAATGGTTTACTGCCCGCGATGACTTGTAATTGTTGAGATAGCAATAAAATTCACTATATTAACATATAGAGAAAGTCAAAATTATAAATTATAAATTATAAATTATTTCTCATTATTAATAGGACTGGCGATTGAGGTTATTCATAAGTGTGTAAAAGTTAAATCATTTTGATAATTTATAGCGCTTGTGTTTTATACTTAATTAGTGCATAATTAAGTATAAGCTGGTACGCAATGGGGCCGCCCTGTTGCAAAAACAAACATAAATCAACAACCGTGCCCCGGGTGGGCGCGTAACAGCGTAAATCGCCACTATAGAACGTGGCGATTTTTTATTATTAAATCTTTCTAGATGTTATTTTATCTTTTATGAACTAGTTAATTAATAGAATAGTTGATAAAATTGAGTAAATGAATATAGTGGCAACCTTTAATAAAAATGTAGCGTTCTTTTACTGGCTACAGACGGTGTCTAAATGGGATAAGTCATATGCGTTTGAGCGTCCACTGTTCACGTATTACCACCATGTCATTCAACCCGCCGACGAGCCTATTCTGTCGCAAGTGCGCGCTATTATACAGTCAGACTCTAATCCTTATGATATTTTGCGAAAGTTATATAGTGAAAAATTTGATAACAAAAACCTCCGTTTCATTGCTTATATTTCTGCTCCTCTTATGGATAGATTTGATAGTATTTGGCAAGATTGTCATGAAAACCTTGGTATGTGGCGTAATGCTATAAATGATTTTTCATATGATGATCTGTATCCACAGTTGCAAAAAATAGCTGTTTTTCTGGGGTTGGATAGGCAAGCTGTACAGGATAGTACTGTATTTCTGTTACCGCCACGCCCAGAAGCAAGTGGCCCTGCTGGACATAAAATCAGTAGTAGCAACTTTATACTCCTACGACCACATTATTCATTTAATGACCAGAAAAAAGAGGCTGTCAGAATCGTCATACTTCACGAG
>ERZ773009.97-NODE-97-length-60397-cov-9.093865_pt1 | contig 60397 bp, 43 predicted proteins | sample MGYA00580663_ERZ773009 | MGnify/ENA primary metagenome ERZ773009 (study PRJEB29015, sample SAMEA2737969) | human oral metagenome | biome: human oral; feature: human-associated habitat; material: dental | place: China | collected 2026 ... | reverse complement strand
CGCCGCGCGATTGGAGCAGTCGGATCTCGCGCGCCTTATCCGCGGCGGTGAGGTCACCGCGCACCTCCGCGATGTGGAGCTCCTTGCCCGTAGCGTTCGCAAGGCGCTTTGTCTCGCCCGTCAGCAGCGTGAGAGTAAGGCCGCGGCGCCGCAGTTCGCCGAGCGTGCGCCTGACATCGGCGCGTACATCGTCGCGTACGGCGATGATGCCGCGCGCGTATTTGCTTGAGCTGACGAAGAGCGGCGTCTGTCCGCTGGTCGCGAGCTGATCGGCACGGGTGAGGAGTGCGGCGCTGATCTCTACATCCTCATCCTGTAAAAATTCCTTCTTGCCGACACGTACGGGCGTACGTGCAATCAGCGCCTCCACGCCGAAGCCCTCGGTTTCGCGTGCAGCGGAGTGCCGCTGCAGGTGCAGACCGCGCTGCACTGCCGTATCGTAGATCGCATGTGCATACGGGTGCGACGCTTCGCGCTCGGCGCTTGCGGCGAGGGAGAGCAGAGAGCCTTGCGTCATGCCCTCGGGGACGAGTCCTGAGATAAACACACTGCCCTCCGTCAGCGTGCCGCTGCGGTTGAACGCAACGGTATCGACACGCATCAGCTCCGTGAGAGCGGCGGTTCTGCCGCACGTCACGGCGGATGCCTTGAGGCAGCGCTTGATGCGCAGCGCGATGAGCCGGCGTGATAGGATGAAGGGAAGCGGCGACGCGGCGAGGAACACGCCGACGAATACCTCGGACGCCGTTTCGAGCGACATATCGCCCGCGATATACCAATAGCCGGCGACCGCCGCCGCGAGGATGACACTCCCGATGAAGTGGAAAAAACTCGAGAAATATTTTTTCAAGGACACTCGGCTCCTTTTTGAACGACAATTTTTCGAGAAAATTATACCATAGGCGAGGGAAAGAGACAAATTTATCTCACACGCCGGTTATATGGTAAATCATATAACCGGAAGCTTTCGTACTATGTCGCTTTTGCATCAGGAAACAGATTATTCATTTGAAATCAATTCGGTTCAATGTTAGAATACAGAAGAGTAGAAAAATTTTGTAGGAGGAAGCGGCATGAACACGCATCATGAAGAGGCAAATCGGGAGAAGGTGCTCCGCCTTATGGCGGAGAAATATCCGACCAAGGAGATTGTCTACGAAAAGATCGTCTATCTCCGCTCGCAGCTCATGCTTCCGAAAGGAACGGAGCATTTCATGAGCGACCTGCACGGCGCGTACGATTCGTTCTTTCACATCCTCAACAACTGTTCCGGCGTCATCAAGGAAAAGGTGGACTACTGCTTCGGCGAGCGCATGACGGAGGAGGATAAGGCGGAGTTCTGCACGCTCATCTACTATCCGCGCGAAAAAGTTGAGCAGCTTGCGGCAGAGGGGAAGAATACCGCGATTTGGTACCAGCAGAACCTCGCGAACCTCCTCGAGCTGACGAAGCTCATGAGCTGGAAATTCCCTGCGTCAAAGGTATACAGCTACATTCCGAAACGCTATGAGTCCGTCATCGTCGAGCTGATGAACACGCGTCCCGAGCAGGATGAGGCGCAGCTCTTTTACTATAAGCAGCTCATCGAGACCATCGTTGAGATCGGCGGAGGTACGGATTATATCGAGGCGTTCAGTGTCCTCATCAAGCGGCTTGCCGTCGAGCGCATCCACATCGTCGGTGACTTCTTTGACCGCGGTGACCGCCCTGACGGCATTTTGGATCTCCTCATGGAGCACCCCTCCGTCGATATTCAGTGGGGCAACCACGACGTCCTATGGATGGGCGCGGCGCTCGGCAGCGAGGTCTGCATCGCGGGCGTGATCCGCAACTCTCTCCGCTACCGCAATACTGACGTCCTCGAACGCGGCTACGGCATCAGCCTGCGTCCGCTCTCTACATTTGCCTCGCGCATCTATCCGGACGAAAACCCGATCAAGGCGGCGGAGCGCGCCATAACGATGATGATGTTCAAGCTCGAAGGTGCGCTCATCCGCCGCAATCCGGATTTCCGCATGGAGGATCGTCTGCTCCTTGATAAGATTGACTTCCGCTCGTCCTATGTCACGCTTGGAAACGGGCGGCGCGTTGAGCTCGAGAGCGCATATTTCCCGACCATTGACGACGGTACGGACTGCTACGAGCTGACCGAGGAGGAACGGCACATCATCGAGGATCTGCGCTCGTACTTTCTCGAGAGCAAAGTGCTTCAGCGCCATGTGGACTATCTCTATCAGCGCGGCAGCATGTATACGCGCTATAACGGCAACCTGCTCTTCCACGCCTGTGTCCTCCTCGACGAAGAGGGCGAGTTTCGCACCGTCACATATAAAGGAAAAGAATATCGCGGGCGCGCATGGATGGATTTCTGCGAGGAAAAGGCGCGCGAGGCGTGGAACGCGCACACGCAGGAAGGGCTTGACTTCATGTATTTCCTGTGGTGCGGACTGCTCGCGCCGACGTCGGGGCGCTCGTTCACGACCTTTGAACGCTCGTTCATCGCCGACGAGAGCACATGGGAAGAGCCGTCCGATCCGTATTTCCGCCTGATCAAGGACGAGCGCATCTGCGAGAAAATATTGGAGGAATTTGACCTCGACCCGAAGCGCGGGCACATCATCAATGGGCATGTCCCCGTCAAGGTGAAAAAAGGGGAGAGCCCCCTGCGCGCGGGCGGTCGCGCGCTCGTCATCGACGGTGGATTCGCCGCCGCCTTCCGCGCCAAGACGGGCATCTCCGGCTATACGCTGATCTACAACTCACGCGGGCTGCGCCTCCTGCAGCATCAGCAGATCGCGAGCGTCAGAGACGCACTCAAGGAGAACCAAGACATCGAGTCCGTCTCGCAGACCGTCGAACTCCAATCGCGGCAGACCATCGTGCGGGACACTGACCGCGGCGCCGTGATCGCCGCCGAGATCGCCGACCTGCATGAATTGCTGCGTGCGTATCAGAGCGGGCATATCAAGCCGGAGTGAAAGAGAAGACTACGTCTGATAACAAAAAGAGACTACTGCACGAACCTTCCTCGTGCAGTAGTCTCTTTCTGATTGTGTTACAGGCTGCCGGCTTTGATGACATCTTCTAAATGGGCTTTATTGCTCGCGACAGCGACAGAAAAATCATGATAGCTGCGATAGGCGCGTATCAGATTGACGGGCGCGATGAGCAGCGCTGTGAACCAGTGAAAAAGAGCCAGATTGCCGGCGGCGGAAAACGATGTGGGGACATATGGGTCGGGGGCGCCTCTCATCATGTAGAGGGAAATGGGGAACGACAGTATCCAAAGAGCAAGCAGCAGGAGCTCGGTCAAGTCTGAGAAGCTGCCAATGCCGCGTACATAGGGAAGTACAAAGAGTACGACCAAGACAATCCCTACAATGAAGCGGCGACGCAGTGATCTTATATGTTTTTCCTGCATCGCAATGAAGTTGGAGAAACATGTTGGGCAGAGGACGAATGAACCCAGATCAACGGCGCAAATGCGGCATAGGTGCTTATGACACTCCTCGCAGGCTGCAACAGAAGGCGCGCCCGCATGGTTAAAACATTCCATGAAAGTCTCCCAAAACGATGCGATTATTTTCCTGCAAAAGAAAAGGTGAGTCCCTGCATGAGTGAGGGGACGCTGCCGCCCTCGACTTCGATCTGCCCGGGCATAGAGCCGGTTGTGTTAAAGAGCAGTGTGCAGTGTCCGTTCTCGCGGATGGTATCGTTGGCGTTCTCGCCGACCCGTGTGACCTTGTATTTTTGCTTTCCAACGGTGAGCGTGTCACCGACGGAAATATCCTCTTTCAGCTCACCCGGGGTATGCTCGACCACCATCTCGGCGAGGTTGGGATGCGTGCCGTCGTCGAGCAGGATCACGCTGTTGTTCGTTTCAAGGAATTTACGCGCCAGCTTGCCGATGGCGGTGGATGTGATTTCGTATTTTACGCTCATTCGTATGACCTCCCTGAATGATGACCCGAAATTCATATGAATTTCATTGTACCACAACGGTTTCTCCTTGTAAATTCTTTCACTGCGCCTTTATTGACAAGTGAAAGGGAACTTAGTACACTTGACTTCAATAGAAGGAATCATAAATTATCCGGGGGATTTCAAGGAAAAATTTTATAGGGGGGATTTGATATGCAGGACGTTCGTATTGACAGCCCGCTGCGCGGGCGGCTCATTCCTCTTTCGGAGGTATCGGATCCGGCATTTGCGAGCGGTGCGATGGGGCGCGGCGCTGCGATTGCCGATCCCGAGGGGCGTGTCGTTTCGCCGGTGGACGGCGAGGTGACGGTGCTCTTCGATACGAAGCACGCCATCGGGATTCACTCTTCAGACGGGATGGATCTCTTGATCCACGTCGGCGTGGATACCGTGAAGCTTGCGGGAGAGCATTTTACGGCGCATGTCGCACAGGGCGATACGGTAAAGCGCGGACAGCTCCTGCTCGAGTTCGATCCTGCGGGCATCAAGGCGGCGGGCTACGAGACAACGACGCCCGTCCTCGTGACGAATGCGGCGGACTATGGGAAGATCACGCTCACGCTGGACGGCGCGGAGATCTCCTCGGGCGGCGATGACGCTGCGGAAGAGCCGGCAGGCTCTGCGGAACGGGCATCCGTCATGGCAGCAGCGGAGACCAACATCGACCCTAATCTGCCGAAGGAGGAGCGCGTCGCAAAGCTCATTTGGAAATACGTCGGCGGGGCGGGGAATGTCCGCAGCGCGGAGCACTGTGCGACACGGCTGCGTCTCATTGTGAACGATAAATCGATCATCGATGAGAAGGCGATCGAGAACATCGACGGGGTGAAGGGGCAGTTCTTCGCCGCCGCGCAGTATCAGATCATCCTCGGCACGGGCTTTGTCGATAAGGTATACGAGGCGTTCGTCGCGGGGACGAATCTCGCGGGCGCAGTGAGCGGCAAGCAGGAGGCATACGATCAGATGACGCCGCTGCAAAAGATTTCGCGCACGCTCGGCGACGTCTTTGTCCCGGTCATTCCCGTGCTTGTTGCGACAGGGCTTTTCATGGGACTGCGCGGCATGGTGCAGAGTCTCGGCATCGAGATGAACGAGAACCTCCTGCGCATGAGCCAGATCCTCACGGATACGGCGTTTGCGTTCCTGCCGGCGCTCGTCTGCTGGTCGACGATGAACCGATTCGGCGGGACGCCCGTCATCGGTATCGTGCTCGGGCTGATGCTCGTTGCGCCGCAGCTCCCGAACGCCTACGCGATCGCATCGGGGGATGCCGTACCGCTCAGCATGGAGCTCTTCGGCATCCCGATCCCCGTCGTCGGCTACCAAGGGTCGGTGCTTCCTGCGCTCGTGCTCGGTATCTTTGCGGCACGTCTGCAAAAGTGGTTCAAGACCTTTGTGCCCGACATCATCGACCTCATTGTGACGCCGTTCCTGACGCTGCTCGTCTCGATGCTGCTCGGACTGCTCGTGATCGGACCCATCATGCACACGCTTGAGATCGGCATCTTTGGCGCGGTGCGCGCGTTCCTTGAGCTGCCGTACGGCATCGGCGGCTTCATCGTCGGCGGCGTGCATCAGGTGATCGTCGTCTTTGGCGTACACCATGTGTTCAATGCGCTCGAGGTACAGCTGCTTGCAACCACGGGCGTAGATCCGTTCAACGCCATCATCACGGGTGCGATCGTGGCGCAGGGCGGCGCGGCGGTTGCCGTAGCCGCGCGCACGCATGACGCGAAGAAGCGTGCGCTCTATATTTCCTCGGCTGTTCCGGCGTTCCTCGGTATCACGGAGCCTGCGATCTTCGGCATCAATCTGCGGTTCATGAAGCCGTTCCTCTACGGACTCGCGGGCGGCGCGTGCGCCGGCGCTGTGGCGGGATTCCTGCATCTGGCGGGGACGGGCATGGGCATCACGGTGCTGCCCGGCACGCTGCTCTATCTGGATCATCTCGCCGAATACATCCTCGTCAACGCGGTCGGCTTTGCCGTCGCGTTCGGTCTGACCTTCACATTCTTTCGCCCCGAGGAGTGAGTGCAGTGGAGCATTTTGACAAAGTGGAGATCGATGCGCGGATCGCGGCGGGATTCCCGCCGGTGCATCATCTGCACAACCGCCTGCATATCGAGATGCCGTTCGGTCTCATCAACGACCCGAACGGGCTCGTGTATCATGACGGTGCGTACCATATCTTCTATCAGTGGAATCCCTTTGGCTGCGTACATAAAAATAAGTCGTGGGCGCATACGTCTACACGCGATTTCTGCACCTACACGATGCCGACGCTTGCGCTCTGGCCGAGCGACGCGCACGATAAGGACGGCTGTTATTCCGGCTGCGGCACGGTGGAGGACGGGCGGCTGCGCGTCCTCTATACCTGCAACGCAAAGGACGAGACGGGCGTCCGCAGCTCTGCACAGCGGTTCGGTACGCTCGTGCGGGGCGCGGTTCAAAAGGAAGAGATCATCATTAAAGGGCCGCCCCCGGGATTTACGGCGCATTTTCGCGATCCCTATCTCTTCGATTGGAAGGGGACGCGACACCTCGTCATCGGCGCGCAGACGGCGGATGAGCGCGGCTGTGTGCTCGTCTACCGGGAGCAGCCCTGCGGCTGGGAGTGCCTCGGCGAGCTGAGGACACAGCTGAAGGACTTCGGCTATATGTGGGAATGTCCGAACCTGCTCTCGTTCGGCGACTATGATGTGCTCGTATTCTGCCCGCAGGGCGTGCCCGCGCGCGACTATGACCGGCAAAACATCTATCAGGCGGGCTACATCGCGGGACATGCGTCGATCGACGCGATGGAGATGCTGATGCACGGGCGGTTCAAGGAGCTTGATCACGGATTTGACTTCTACGCGCCGCAGGTTATGACGCATGAGGGGCGGCACATCCTCATCGGATGGATGGGAATGCCCGACCGCGAGACGGACTACCCATCGCGCGAGGAAGGCTGGATGCACAGTCTAACGCTGCCGCGCGTCCTGACGCTGCGGCAGGGGCATATCTTCTCCGAGCCCGCACGCGAGCTCAAGGCGCTGCGCCACCGCGAGACGGAGCGCCCGCTCGAGGCGGCGGGGGAGAGCGAGTTCAGCACGACGCTCTACGACCTCACGGAGATCCTTTTGGATCTGACGATGGGCGATGCGTACAGCGTCTCGGTGGAGCTGCTCTTTGGCCTTGAAAAACTCGTACTGCGGTACGACCGTCTCGCTCAGGTCATGCGCATCGACCGCACGGGCATGAAGCGCGGCGGGCGCGGCGAGCGGAAATTCAAGCTCTACGCCGAGCAGACGCTCTCCCTGCGGATGTATGTCGATCGCGGCGCGGTGGAGGTCTTCTTCCAGCACGGCGAGGAGGCGGCGACGATCGCGCTCTTCCCTGAGAAGAACATCCGCCCAACGATGCGGATCTTCTCCGACGTCGATATGGAGCAGATCTCTGGCGTCCTATGGGAACTCGAACCGCTGCATTTCGAAGGGGAAAGAAACGGATAGGCGTCTGACGCCGGGAAACACCTCAAAAACAATTTGAAATCAAAAGGGGCTGTAACGAAATGCCCACAACAAAACAGGTATCACATTCAGATACCTGTTTTGTTGCGTTTAGTATTTGGTAAATACACTACATATTGTGTTTCTTACGTCATATAGAAAAAGAAGCTGCAACGAAATTGTGTAAAAACACTATTTCGTTACAGCCCCTTTCTATACACGGAATCAACTCATCCTTGATTGAACTTCGGTTTGCGTCCCTCGAGGAAGGCGGTGACCGCCTCGCGATGGTCTGCGGATGCGCCCGCCTTGGCGAGATTTTCCGCCTCAAGGCGGCTGTAGTTCATGTATTCACGGTAGAAGATTTCATAGTAAAGCTGTTTTTGCATGGCGATCGCGCCGAGAGGGCGGCGCAGGAGTTTTTCTGCGAAAATCTGCGTCTCCTCAAGGAGCGACCCTTCAGCCGCGAGACGCGTGGCGAGTCCGAGGTAGAGCGCTTCCTCGCCGTAGACCGGGGCGCTGAATGCCATGAGTTCCGCGGTCTTTGCGAGTCCGACGATCTGATGGAGGTGGTAGATGCAGCCCGTGTCGCCCGGGAGCGCGACGTTCGAGAAAGCGGTAAGGAGGTAACTCGACTCGCTCATGATGCGGAAGTCCGCGCCGAGAGCAATGCCGCAACCGCCGCCTGCCGCCGCGCCGTTGATCATGGCGATGACGGGCTTCGCGCATTTCTTGAGCGCGAGCGATGCCTCGCCCGTGAGCATGGAGAGCTCGTAGCTGATGAACTCGAATGTCGCCATTTCGTTGATGTCGCCGCCTGCGGAGAAATTCTTGCCCGCGCCTGTGACGATGATGATTTTGACCGCGCTGTCTGCGTCGCAGCACTCGACGGTCGCAATGAAGTCGCGGAACATCTGCGTGTTGAGGGCGTTGTTTGCCTTTTGGCGGTCAATGGTGATCGTTGCGACGCCGTCCTCGACGGCGAGCTTGATATGTTCGTACATGAGAGCCTCCTTTTTGGCACAGCCTTGTTCAAAAATCTATGAACATTATAAAATATTTTAGGGCATTTGGTCAATGACGGCATGGAATGCGATATTTTGGCGGTTAATCCATAATTTAATTGAAAAAAAATGCGTCAACTGCTACAATGAGGTATCCTATCAATAGATTTTCGTTGTGTTGACACAGTTTTTGGAGCAGTCCGCCACTCGGGTGCATCCTGCTTATGGACGAGGAGGAAAGGGTTTTGAACAAAGGGAAAAAATTTGCGAAGCGTCTTGCACGGGCACTCGCACTGACTGCGGCGATCGGACTTTTTACGGGGACGGTCTCGGCAGAGACGGTAAAGGTGAGTCTCTCCGACAGCGTCCAGATGGCTCTTGATAATAACCGCACCATCAAAGAATCTCTGACGGATGTGGACAGCGCGCGCTGGGCGCTCTCGAAGGCGAATCGGTCGATGGGACCGACGCTCACCTGGGAGTCGACGGCGAACCGCATCGGTGGGGAGGCTTATGATCAGGCGCGATTGACCGGCATTAAATATGATTATAACTACGGCAATACGGGTACGGTCTCGATGCCCGTCTATAATGCGACACTGAATGCACAGCGGAAAGCGGCACGTTACGGACTGAACTCTGCAGATCTTACACTCGAGCAGACGAAACAGTCGATTCGCCTGACGGCGACGACGGATTATTTCAACATCCTGCAGGCGCGCAATCTCGTGAAGGTGCGTGAGGACGCTGTGGCGACAATGACGACGCATCTCTCGGACGTCAACGCGCAGCTGCGCGTCGGCACGGTCGCGCGCGCCGATGTGCTTGCCTCCGAGGTCGATCTTGCAAATGCAAAGCAGGCGCTCACGACGGCACAGAACAACTATCAGGTGGCGGTTGCGACCCTCAACAATGTCATCGGTCTGCCGACGGATACGGAACTGCAAATTGATGATGAGCTGCGCTATACGAAATACGATCTCGCACTTGAAGACTGCACGGACTACGGACTTCTCTACCGTGCGGATGCAGCGGCAGCACATTATGCGGTAAAACAGGCAGAGGCGAGCGTACGTGCGGCAGAGGCGGGCTATCATCCGACGGTCAGTGCAGCGGCGACACGCTCAATTGCGGGCGAGAATGCCTTTAAGGACGATCATACGAGCAGTAATCAGTGGGCTGCGGGGCTGAGTCTGTCGTGGAACCTCTTCGACAACGGCGTGACCGCAGCGCAGGTACGTTCTGCAAAGGCGTCGCTGCGCAAGGCGGAAGAGGCGCGTGCCGCGACAGAGGAGCAGGTTCGTCTCGATATACGTACGGCATATTTGAATCTGCGTGCAGCGGAGCAGAACATCGCGACGACGGAGACAGCAGTTGCGCAGGCAGAGGAAAATTATAAAATTGCACGTGTACGCTATAATGCAGGCGTAGGGACGAACCTTGAGGTCATGCGTGCATCGGACGATTTGACGACGGCGCGCATGAACTACTATACGGCGCTCTATTCCTACAATACGGGAAAGGCGACCCTCGATAGTGCGATGGGCGTTCCCGTCGATCTTGATGCCATGCAGTACCGCGCGGCGGAGGAAGAAGGTAAGCGTGCCAAAGGAGCACGTGAGGCGGCGCGGCTGCATGATGACGCGCTCTTTGAGACCCCGAAGGGGGATACCGTACGTGAGACGTCCGGCGTTCCTACATCTGCGTCAGCAGCGCAGGCAGTACAGCATGTAAATGCAGCGCACGACGCCTATGATAAGAGCATGAGCAAATAATAGGAGCGAATGATGCTCCCCGCAGAGGAGACCTATGAGACGGAAAGCGTATGTCGGGATTGTGATACTCGCCGCAATCCTTGTCTGCGCGGCAGCCGGCATCCACATCCTGCGCGCGCAGGCGTTCATGACGCAGATCGGCGCGATGGCGGAGAGTCTCGCGGCGCAGACGCTCGGAACGGACGTGCACATCGGTGCGGTGCGGATTCTCTCGCTGCATGAGGTGTCGATTGACGATATTGTGATTTACGATAAGCAGGCGGAGGCTGTCCTGCGCGCCGATGAGGCGCGGGTGACGCTGCGCCTGCTTTCGTTGCTTTCGTCGCCCGGGGCGTCTGTCGACGAGATTCGTCTCGCAGGGGCACATGCGCATATTGTGCAGCGTGCGGACGGGTCGTGGAATTATGCCGATCTGGTTCCGGAAACGACGGAGCCGAGTACCTTCGCGGGGCGCATCCGCGTTGCGGATGCGGAGGCGGACATCACGGCCGATGGTCGTGCGGCGTCGGCAACAGGCATTACGGGGACGGTGGATATTGATCGCGGTGAAGCAGCATGGGATCTCGCCGGGGATCTCTCAGGCATAACGCTGCGGGTGCGGGGCGAGACGGCAGGGGGCATGCAGAAGTTCCTCTGCACGACAGATGGTGCGGATCTTTTGCCTGCGCTCGATCTGCTCCCGCAGGGAACGCTTCCTGCCGACATCACGATTCATGCGCTCCGAGCGTCTCATATTGAGGCGTTGATGACGCGCACGGACGGCGTACTTGCGTTAGATGGACGCGTGGACGGGCTGGAAGGGACGGCGCTGCTCTATGGGACGGAAACAACGCTCCGGAGCGCAGCACTGCACTTTAACGAGCGAGAACTCTACATCGCAGCGACAGCGGAGGCAGAGGGGGAAACTGCGCGCATCGACGGAACGATTCGCTTTGACACGGGAGAGCCGTATCTCGATCTCAATGTGCGGGCACAGGATTTTGCCGTGGGGAAAATTCTCAAAAATGCGCCGTACGAAGGTGATGTTACGGCGGATGTTCGGCTGACCGGAACCGTGGGCGATTTTGCGGCCGCAGGCAAACTCGCAGCAGCGCAGGGAACCGCTTACGGCGTACCGTTTACGGATGCATCGGCGGATGTCTCCTATGACGCCGGCGTCCTTTCGTTTTATGACCTCTCGGCATCGGCATTTGGCGGCACGATTGCGGGCGAGGGAAGGCTTGATACATCCGACCTTTCTTATATAGCGCATCTGACGACGAAGGGAGTGCAGCTCGCGCGGCTCTCTGCGGACGTCGATGCTGCTCTGCCGGTCGGCATTGAGGGAGCTCTTGATGCCGATCTCGGTATTGTCGGGCACGGCGCGGATCGGACGGCGCTGTCCCTATCCGGCAGTGCCAACGTGATGAACGGCATGTACCGCAATATTCCTGTGGAACGTGCGAGCGCATCCTTTGCGATGCAGGGCGGGGACATCACGATCGATTTCCTCAGTCTCAATCTGCCGAATGATACGGATCTTGGCATCGAGGGGCAGATTACAGGCGGTTCTGCACTTGATCTGCGCTTTTACGGCGGTCACGTCGATCTTTCTTTGCTGAATCGACTTGACGACCGCATCAATTGTTCCGGATTCTCGGATTTCAGCGGGACGGTACGCGGCGATATCCATGACCCTCAGGTCACACTGCAGGTGTCGGCAACGCGCGGCACATTGATGTATCAGCCGTTTGACAGCTTAATCTTTCGCGCAGAGGGATCCCTCTCGGGAATCGGGATTCATGATTTTTCAATGGAGCGCAATGGGCGCGTGGTCTGGCTTGTGAACGGTACCGTCGGTTTTACGGGTGCACGCAATATTGATCTGCAAATCGACACCATCGGCGCGCGCATGGAGGACGTTGCGGCTCTTGTAGCACCGGATCAGCCGATCACGGGCAACATCGACAATATCATCAAATTCACAGGAACCCTCGATAACCCCCATGCCGTCGGCTATGTGCATTTCTACCGCGGCAGCTACGGCGGCGTCCTGCTCTCAGGGATGGACGGCGACTATTTCATGGAGGACGGCATCATTCGTCTGCAGGTGTTCCATATCTTCTCGCCGATGGTCGATATGGTGCTGAACGGAACCGTTACGTCGCAGGGGATTCTTGACCTTGATGCCGAGGTGCGCGATCTTGATATGAAACGGTTCCAGCACAAACTCCCCTATGAGGTGGAGGGACACGGCACGTTTGACGGCAAGATTGTGGGCTCTATCTCTCATCCCATTTTCCGCGGAGATCTCAAAGCGGATCGCATCGTGATGAACGGCACCGAGCTGACCGAGATCCGCAGCGTTGTTCATTATGAAAACGGCATCGTCGAGATGGATCATACCGGATTCCGTCAAGGCGAGTCCGGCAGTGTGACGGCAAATCTGCGGTATGATACGCAGTCGGAAGCTCTGCACGGTACAATGGATATGGAGCAATTTGATGTGGGAGCACTCCTCGCGCTTGCAGATCAAAAAGAGGATCGCATCGCGGGTAAAATTACCAGCCGTGCATCCTTTGGCGGAACCCGGGACAACCCGTCCGCCGTGCTGACGGGGACAATTTCAGAGGGGACGGTCGCGGGCTATCCCGTGACCGACGTCGCAGTGGATATTTCATATGTCAACCATGTATTGACGATCAAGACGCTCGCGGGGAAACAGGGAAGCGGAACGTTCTCCGCTGCGGGGACGGCTGATTTTTACGGCACGTCGAACGTGAACATCACAGCGTCGGATATTGCGCTTGGCATGTTCACCGGTCTCGCAGGCATCCCCGACGAGGTGACGGGAACGGCGTCGGCCGTAGTGCATATCGGGGGCAATACGCAGAGTCCCGAGGTGGATATGAATCTCACGGCAGTGAACGGCGGCATTCGCGGTTCCGCCTTTGACGAGCTGACGGGAGCGGCACAGCTGCGCGGCTCCGTCATTGAACTCAGCAGCCTTACGGTGAAAAAAACGATCGACGGTGTTGCCTATACGGCAAGTGCCCATGGAAAACTGCCCGTGCGCGCCCTGACGGCGGAGCGCGGCGAAACGCTCAGCTCCTACGAGCAGATCGATCTCACGCTGTCGCTCGACAACGCCGATCTCTCGCTGCTGCCTGTGTTCTCCAATAGTGTGGAATGGGCGCTCGGAAAGACGGAGGGCGGCCTGCATGTGCAGGGATCGCTCGCGGCACCGCGCATTGAAGGTTCTCTGCGCGTTGCGGGCGGTGCCGTTAAAATTAAGGGCGTAGAAATTCCTATAACAGAAATGCAGGTGCAGATTGATGCGCTCGGGGATTCCCTTGCCGTGCGCACCTGCACGGGACGGATGGGATCGGGCGGCTATATGCTGACGGGACAAACAAAGCTGAGCGGCGTCCGTCCGACTGCCTACGATTTCACACTTGTCATGAACGCGCTTGAGCTCAAAACATCGTTCTACGACGGGCCTTTTACCGGGACGCTGCATCTCACGGAGGATACCTATTGGGGAGAGACGCTGCCGAAGATTTCGGGCACGATCGATATTGACCGCGCGCTCATCTCCATTCCATCACTTCCGGATACGGAAGATACGCTGCCGAATATCATCCTGGATGTGGATCTTTCGGTCGATCGCCATGTGCATTTCTTTAGTCCAAATCTCTACGATATGCATCCCTCGGGGCATGTGCATTTTGGCGGGACGACCCGGCATCCGCGCACGACGGGACAGATCAGTGTGCGGCGCGGCGATACGGTCAGCTATCTGCGCACAGTGTTCAAGATTCGCGAGGGTACGGCGACGTTTAATCAGATGGAGTCGTTCCTCCCGGAGATCGATTTCTATGCGCAGGCGCAGCTCTCCCGCACGCGGGTATACCTCTCTGCACACGGACCGCTCGATCATATGGATTTCAAGTTGGGGTCATCGCCGGAGATGTCCGAAGAGGAGATTATTCGGATGCTCACATTGCGCAGTGCCTATAACAATGGAGAGAGCGGCATCACGGCGGCAGATCTGTTGTCGATCGGGCTTCAGATGAGCATCCTTTCAGAGGTGGAGGATACGGTGAAGAACTTCCTCCGGCTCGATGTGCTCCGCATTTCGAGCGGCAGCGGTGCGCTGTTTGAAACCAAGGATGATGAGGCGATCAAAAAACATGAGGACGAGTATAACATCGAGATAGGGAAATATCTTGGCGACCGCGTGCTTGTCCGCTATGTACAGGGACTTGGCGGCGCGGCCGATAAGCATCGCTATGGCATCCAGTATGATTTCAATGATAAATTCGGCATATCCTACGATCGTGACGAAAGCGGGAAGCATCTGCTCGGCGTAGAGGCGCGGATTCGGTTCTAGAATATGCTTCAGGAAAAGAGGTGAGACCATGTTTGCAGATTATGTGAAAAAACTCTCTGCCGTCAAGAAACTGCGCCCCGACGAGGAGCGTGCGCTCTGGCGCGCCTATAAGGAGAAGGGAGACGAGGGGGCGCGGAGGCGCATCATCGAGGCATATCAGCCGCTCGTCTTTCGGGAGGTGATGCCGTATCGTGCACTGCCTGCCGTCATGGATGCGGTACAGGAGGGAACCATCGGTCTCATTGAGGCGGTCGAGCGCTATGACCCGGCGCGCGGTGTTGCCTTCAGCCTCTATGCGGTACACCGGGTGCGCGGATGCATTCTGGATTTCCTGCGGCGTGAGGGAACGGTGGATCTCCCCTGTCTCGAGGCATCGGATGAAATGCATGAGACGGCAAAGGAACTGATCGCCGCCGTGCAGCCCTCCGTCCCCGAACTCGCAGAGCATCATGCGCTCGTCGGTGTGCTTGGTGATGCGATGGCACGTCTGCCGCTGCAGGAGCGCCGCGTCTTGGAGGGCGTTACCATCGGCGGAACCCGGGCGCAGACGATGGCGCAGATGCTCGATGTGACCCCCGCGCATATCTATCGGCTGCAGCAGAGCGGCATTCGCCGCATACGCGGAATGCTCTCGCGTTTTATGCAGTACTGGTAAGACTTGAATCTATTACCCTGCTTGTAGTATAATCTAAGATATCTGTGCGAAAGGAGGTGCGGCGATGGATGCGGATCGCCAAGAACGGCAGAAGTCTATCTGTGCTGCCCGTGACTGGCTCTCGGGTGCGGCGGATGCCATTGCGGGTGAGGACGACCTCGCAGGTGATCTGAAGGTCATGCTCGCGCATGCGGAGCTCTCCCGTCTCGCCGCAGCGCGCAGAAAACGAGTGCGCCGCGTCCTGCGGTGGCTCGTTCCGCCCCTTGCGGCAGCGGCCGTATGGGCGGTGGTGTCGTGGAGCGGAGCACCGCCCGCAGAGCGGGCGCAGGCAGTACCGACCCCACCCGCTGCTCCGCCGCAGGAGCAGCGCATTGAGACACGTGCACCTGTGACGGTACCTGTGCAGACGGAACAGGCGGCACATACCGCCGCGGAAACCGAGGGCGCAGCGCAAACGGCAGCAGCCCCCTCCGCACCGCAGGAGGAGCGTGTGCCAAACGCCGCTCAGCCGCAAGAGACGCAGGCGCCGGCTCCGCAGACAGGTTCCCATGAGACGATTCCCACCCGCGACATGCAGCGTCTGATGCAGGTCGGCGGTAAGATTTTAAGAGAATAGCCGAGTAGGAGGTTTCCCTTTGAACAGTAAAAGATATCAAAGACTTGCATGTGCCGTAGCTCTTGGACTTGGTGTGTCCGCATCCGGACTCCCGCATGGATTTGCGGCAGAGGAGACACAGGACGCAGGTGCGGCAAGCGCCGCCGCAGAGATGGCAGGAACGCCTGCGCCCGCGGCAGCGGAGACTGCCCCCGCACAAGCTGAGCCATTGACCACCGGCGATACCGTTGTATCAACGGATGGGCGTGCAGCGGCATGGGCGGAGAAACGTCCTGCTGAGGAAGCGATCGAGAGCAGCATGATGTCCGTTGTTGGAAAAACCATTGTGGAGATCAACTTCAAAGGCGCAACCGAGGCAACCGAGGCTGCGGCACGCGGTGCGCTGACACTGCACGTTGGAGATACAGTGACGGAGGAGGGACTGACGAAAGACCGCGATGCGATCTATGCTACGGGCTATTTTTACGACCTCTATCCCGTATTTGAATCCGTGCCGGAAGGGATTGTGCTCACCTACTATGTCCTCGAGAACCCGCTGCTCAAGGAAGTGAAGATTGAGGGCAATACCGCCGAGTCTACGGAGACCCTGATGGGGCTTATCACGGTGAAGCAGGGGGAGCTGCTGAACTCGCGTACCTTACAGGAAAACGTGCAGGCGATTCAGGAGAAATACCGCGCAGACGGTTATATTCTCGCAAAAATCACGGATCTCAACATCGCACAGGACGGCACGCTCACCATTAAAATCAGCGAGGGCAATCTTGAGGGGTACAAGGTCAAGGGGAATAAAAAGACAAAGGATCGTGTGATCCTGCGTGAGATGCGCCAAAAGCCGGGCGAGCCGTTCAATGCGAACATGGCGCGCCGCAGTATGCAGCGCGTCTACAATCTGGGCTATTTCGAAGATGTCAACGTTAAGATGAACCCCGGTATTGAGCCGAATGCGGTCATCATGGAGATTGACGTTAAGGAGAAGCGCACGGGATCGTTCGGTATTGGTGCAGGGTACTCGAGTCAGGACGGCATGGTCGGTATGATCAGCATCAGCGACACGAACTTCCGCGGCGTGGGCGATACCATCAGCATCAGCTACGAGATGAGCGGCGACGATACGGATGCACGGGGCTATACGTTCATGTACCGCCGTCCGTGGCTCGATAAAAAGGAGACTGCGGGGACCCTGCGTCTCTACAACCGCACCTACGAATATGACGACTATGATGCGAACGGCAATCACAAGGAGTCGTTCATGCGCAAGTATGCGGGCGGAGAGTTCACGCTCAGCCGTCCGATGAGCGAGTATTCGACCAACTTTATCACCCTGCGCAACCGTAAGGACGAATATGTCAAACATACGGAGACGGGCAATGCGGGCGATCGCAGCGGCGATATGGTTTGGCGCAAGAAGAACTTTGGAACGACGCGCAGCATTACGCTCGAACATGTGACGGATACGCGCGACAATGTCTATGAGCCTACGATGGGCGCACGTACCTCGATCTCGGCGGAGTTTGCAGGTTTTGGCGGTGACTTCAGCTTCCGGAAATACACGATCAGCGACACGCATTATTTCAAGGCGGGACATGCGCAGGTCTTTGCTGTGCGGGGACAGTACGGCATCGGCAGCGGGTCGATCTCGGAGTACAACCAGTACCGTGTCGGCGGACAGGATACGATCCGCGGCTACCGTGAGGATCAGTTCCGCGGCGACCGCATGGCGCTTGCCTCGATTGAATACCGCTTCCCGATCGTCTCGAAGGTGACGGGCGCACTCTTCACTGATTTTGGCGGTGCGTGGGACAGCGGCTTTAAGCCGTCCAATATGCACGGCAGCGTCGGCATCGGGCTCGGGCTCAATACGCCGATCGGTCCGCTGCGCCTTGACTATGGGCGCGGCTCGCAGGGCGGACGCGTACACTTCCGCGTCGGCGGCACGTTCTAATGCGTGGGGGGCATCCCCCGGCGGTACTTCCGGGGTGGGTGCGTGCATTCGTATGCCTGCTCGTTCTCTTCTGCGCATCGCCCGTCTTTGCGGGAGAGTTGCGGGTGGATGGGGCGACGGCAGTTGTGATGGGAGCGCAGCCTATCCCACCGCTCGTACGTGCGCGCATGGAGCGCACGGTCGCGGCAATCGCGGCGGAACGCATGGAAGGACGGCGGATCTCTGAGATTGCTCCTGCAGAGGAGGAGCAAATCATCGGTGCGGTCTTTGACCGCCTGCTCGTCGGCTATACCGTCACCGGAGTGCATGTCCGACCGGATGTATCCGCTGTTGTTGAGATCACGCTTGCCCCGTGGGCGGACACGATTACGTCGGTCACGGTCACGGCAGAGGTGGAGGGAATGCCTCCCGCGGTGGAGGCGCTCGTGCGAGAGGATTTGACCGGCGCGGAGCAGGTCTTTTCCGATGCGCTCATTGGCTTGCCTGTTGCGGCGACGGACTGGGCGTCAGGCGCGTTAAAGCGCCGATTGACAGATTATATGGAGGAACATCTGCCTTCATTTCGTGCGGACTATGATATTGATGTGGATCGGACGGCACATGTGCATCTGACGGTTTATCCGCGGCTGCCCGTTGTGCGGACGATCGATCTTTCGATGCGCTCCGACACCATACCGAACGTAATGCTGCTCACGCGGCGCTCTGTCCTGGAGGCGGAGGTCAACCGCCTAGTGGGTGTGCCGGTTGCCTTTATCGAGCAGCACCGCACGGATTTTGAGCGGCAGCTTTCCGGTGTGATTGACAGCGGGAGTGACTTTCGACGGCTGCATCTGGTTTCGCATGTTGAGATCACGCCAGGCGAGCGCATGAGCGTTATGTGCCGTACGGATACGACGCGCTATCGGCTGCGCCTTACCGGGTGGCTTGATATTGGGCGTTCGGCGCAGGGGAACGACCACACACGGCGCAATCTGAACGTGCGTCTGCACGCAGGGCAGATGCTTGGTGCTCGCGAGGAACTCTATGTGGAGGCGGATGTTGCTCCGGAGGATGTTCGCTTTGACGGGCGGATCGGCTATGCGCGCACACTCCTGCCGCATTTAACGGGAGAACTGCGCTGCGACCTGCGTGGGGGGGGACTCTCTGTGGCGGGTTTGTATGCATTCCATCCGCGCTGGCTGCTTCGTTATGAGCACTTCACGGAGAGCGGCACAGGGGAACTCGAACTGCGCTATAAGCTGCACGACTTCCTTAGCCTTGCGGGGCTCGTTGACCGACACGATGCATGGCTCCGATTGATTGGCAACTTCTAGGGAAAACTGCCGTACAATAGGGGAGAGGAGGCGCAGACTGCATAGTGAAACGAATTTCCATTGTTGTTCCCGTTTATAACGAGGAGGGGAACATTGCGCATTTTGCGCACAGCATCGCCGTCGTAATGGCAGCGCTCCCCTATGATTACGAACTCCTCTTTGTGGACGACGGCTCCCGCGACGGCAGCAGGGAAATCCTCCTGGAACTCGGTGCGGCGGATCGACACGTGCAGTCGATTTTCTTGGCGCGCAATGCGGGGCACCAGATCGCGCTGACCTGCGGTATCGACCATGCGGACGGCGACGCCGTGATCACGATGGACGGCGACATGCAGCATCCCCCCGAACTTCTGCCGGAACTCATCAAAAAATGGGAAGAGGGCTTTGAGATTGTACAGACAGTACGTCTGACGACCGAGGGCGTGTCCCTCCTCAAACGTCTGACGTCAAAATATTACTATCGTCTTCTCAACGCACTTTCGGATGTAGAGATTCAAGAGGGCGGGTCGGATTTCCGTCTGATGGACAGGAAAGCCGTCCTTGCACTGCGCCGTTACCGCGAACATGCACGGTTCATCCGCGGTATCGTCGGCTCGATGGGATTTCGTAAGACAATTGTGGAGTTTGTGGCACACGAGCGATTCGCCGGGCAGTCGAAGTTCTCCCTGCACAAGATGATTTCGTTTGCACTCGACGGTATCCTTGCGTATTCGGTGCAGCCGCTGCGCGCCGCGTTCTACGTTGGAATGCTCTCGGCGCTCTTTTCCGTACTGCTCTTCCTGCATGTTCTCTTTGAGACCATGCGCGGTGAGACGGTGCCGGGATGGTCGACTATCGTCGTCTGCTGTGCTTTTTTCGGCGGGATGCAGATGATGATGCTCGGCATCTGCGGAGAATATATCGCGCGCATCCTACAGGAGGTCAAAAACCGCCCGCTCTACCTCATCGCGCAGGATAACCGGCAGGGGGCGGCGAAAGAGGAGGAGGTATGAACGACAGTCTGAAATACGGCGGCACGCTCTTTCTGCTCGCCGTCCTCTACTTTTGGGGCAACGCTGCCCTGCCCGTTACGGCACCTGTCGAGGTGAACTATGCCGAGACCGCGAAGGAAATGCTCGCTGCGGGGGATTATCTCTCGCCGCAGATCTATGGCAATTATTGGTATGATAAGCCCATCTTCTTTTACTGGGAGCTGATCGCGGCGTTTTCTGCGTTCGGTGTGACAGATTTTGCCGCGCGGTTTTTCCCCGCCCTCTTCGGTGTTTTCGGGCTTCTCTTGACTTACGCCTTTGCGCGGCGCCTCTATGACGAGCGGACAGCCTTTTGGTCGACGCTGATCCTCGGCTCCTGTGTGCTCTATGCCGTGCTTGCGAAGCTCATTCTTACGGATATGAGCCTTTTTGTCTTTTTTGGGGGGACGCTTGCGGCGTTTTTCCTCGGCTACGAAACGGGCGGGCGAGGATATTTCTACGCCGCGTATGCCTGTGCGGGATTGGCGACATTGACCAAAGGCCCCATCGGGATTCTTCTGCCCGGTCTGGTTATCTTCGTATTTCTCGTACTGCGGCGGGACTTTGGTGCACTCGTGCGCATTCGGATTCTGACGGGGCTCGCGGTCTACCTCGCGGTCTGCGCACCGTGGTACTGTTATATGTATCTGACGCACGGCGCAGATTTCGTGAATACGTTCCTGGGAATTCACAATGTCCTGCGCGCGACGGTCTCCGAGCATGCGCAGTGGAACGTGTGGTATTTCTACCTTGGCATCTATTTCCTCGGGATGTTTCCGTGGAGCTTTGCGCTGCCGCTCGCACTCTTCCGCGCGTGGCGCGTGAGCACTGCGATCGATGTGCGTGCGCAGTTCCTGCTCGTTTGGGCGATTGTCGTGCCGCTGTTCTTTCAGTGCATGGCGACGAAGTACCCGACATACAGCTTCCCCGCTTTTTTGCCGACGGCGATTCTCACGGCGCGTCTGCTGCTGCAAAATCCTCGCGTCCTGCGCGCTGCAGGGACGGTGGGCGTCGGGATGTACCTCGCCGTGGTGCTCCTCGTGACGAATTACGCGATGCACGACGGGCATTTCAGCGGGAAGGAAGCGGCGGAGCTCATCCGCCCGCAGATACAAGCCGACGATCTGCTCGTTTGTTACGGCGACTATACGGCGACCGTTCCCTACTATACGGGGCACACGATGTATGAGCTCGCGGCGCGCGAGGAGATTGCGGCGCGTGCACCAAAGGAGATGAGCTGGAACAGTAAGAACGTTATGCCGTTCCTTCCGCTCGACGAGCTGCCGCGTGACCGCACGGTCTATCTTGTGGTGGAGCGGCACGCCTTCGACGCTTTTACCGAGAATTTTGCGGCGGAGGAGTGGGAGCTGCTTGGCGAGATGCCTGCGCAGAAGACGAAGCTGCGCATCTACCGGCGTGCGGCACAGAAGGAGTAAGCGGTTTTATGTGTTTATCTTGCGGAATTACGCCGTATGGTGTATGATTGAGACATAACTATTCTGCGGGGAATTTTTAGGAGAGTTGTGCCCGTAAGGGCACGGAGAAAGAGGGGGAAGCCATGATGAACATTAAAAAGCAAGGTCTTGCAGCCGCCGTCTTTGTTGTCTCGTCCATGCTGATCATGGGCTGCGGAGGAAAGTCGGCGGAGCGTGCACCGGGATCGGGGGCTCTTCAGGGAGAACGCGACCCGCAGCAGGTGATTACCGCCGAGAATTTTGCTTCTATCGAACCGGGGATGATGCGCGGCGATGTCGAGGCAATGTACGGAAAGGGACGCCACGTCGGCAAGAGCATCGAGAGCGGCGTCTACACGGATACCTATGAGTGGCAGGACGGTCCCTACAAGGTGGTCACATGCACGTTCCTGCATGAGAATTGGCTCAACAATCCGCTCTCTTATCCGCGGCTCGTCAGCAAGGAGCTCCGTGCAACGGATGAGATTGCCGAGACGGTGAACGGTTCCGTGACCAAGGCAAAATACGATACGCTCACCTACGGGATGAACCTTGTGGGCGTACGTTACACGCTTGGTGCGGACGGAACAAAGCTCGGCGAGAGCGTCGTCCCGGGAGCCGAGACAGAGACCTACGGGTGGGCGGTATCCGACGGACGCGTAGCACGCGTGACCTTTCAAGACGATAAGCTGATCGCGATGAATCTTGAAAACGCGCTTTCCTCTTATCGCAAAGTAAAATGATATTGAATTGCGGCGCACTCTTTGTTATAATGAGTGCATTCGGCATTCGTGCCGGAGTTTCTTAATAGGAAAAGGAGATTTTTTCATGATCAAACTTGAGAAGAAGCAGGTTAAATTCATCAGCATCCTCATCGCCGTCGTCTTCGTCGGCTCGGTGGTTGCGCTCGCGCTCACGCAGAGCGGCTCGGGCATTGCGTCGGCGGCGTCGTCCGCGGTCGGTGTTGTGGACTACCGTCAGGTCGGCAGCCAGCATCCGCAGCTCGCGGCGGCCAGTGCAGAGATGCAGAAGGCTGCGCAGGAGGCACAGGCGGATTTTGAGTCGAAGTCGGCAAACATGAATGATCAGGAGAAATCCGATTACTATCAGCAGACGAGTCAGCGCCTTCAGCAGAAGAATGAAGAGCTGATGGAGCCGATTGAGAAGAGCATTCAGGACGCTGTGAAGAGCGTCGCGGAGAAGAAGGGACTCTCCGTCGTCATCGATAAGGGCGCTGTGGTCTATGGCGGACAGGACATCACGCAGGATGTCATCAAGCAGCTCAGCAAGTAATCCACATCCTACGATATTGACATGCGCATATGTACCGGGCAGAGCGCTGCTCGGTACATTTTTATAGGAAAGCGCGGGAGGAGACGGGCGTATGCGCGAACTTTGGCACACAAGGCGCGGGCAGATTCTTGCGGGGGGAGCGGCGCTGCTGCTGATTCTCCTGCTCCTCATGTTCCTCACTCCCAAAAAAGAGCATGCTTCCGAAGAGAGCGATATTGCTTTTCTTCGAATCACGGAGGTACTCGCGGCACACCCCGCCTATGAACGTCTCGTGCAGCTTCGCGCCGAGGAACGCATGCTTTCGCTGCGCATAGAGGATATGCCGGCCGCACAGGAGGTTACTCCGCCCGATGCAGATCCCGCACCATTTGATGACTCCGTGTGGCAAAAGAACGCGCAGACTGTCATCGGGGCGCGCGTCGCACTTGAACGTGAGCGCAAACGCCTGATGGAGGTCTATGCAAAGGAAACGGAGGCGGACTACAAGGCGCGCAGCAAGGCGATCGACGACGAGTATCTGAACGCGATCCTCAACCTCAACCTCAAGATCGACAATCAGCGCGCCATGCACGGGCTGCGCGTCTCCGAGGAGGAGCTCGCCCGCGAGCGCGCGGGCTGGGAGCAGCAGCTAGATGCGCTTAAGACCGAGCGCGGGGCGCGTCAAATTGCGCTCTACAATGCGTGGCGGGATGAGATTGCGGCACGTGTCGCGGCGCGCATCGAGCCGCAGGAGGCGGCATGGACGGCGCGCGCGGGGGAGACCGTCGCCGCGCAGAAAGCGGAGGCGGATCGTCTGCGCGCCGCAGCGGAGGAACGCGGCGCGCAGATGATGAAGCGTGCGCAGGAGGCACAGGAAGCGCGCAGTGCGGCGGCGCAGCGCGCCCTGCGCTTGGCGCAGGTACGCAGCAGTGCGGATGCCCTTGAGGAGCAGATTTTACGCGATGTGCGCAGCCGCGCGGCAAAGCTTGCGCTTATGCACAAACTCTCTCTGATTCTTGCGGCGCCCGAGGAGCGTGTCGCTGCACGTCTGCCCGGAGCAGATACGTTCATGCCTGCGCGCAGAACGCCGATCGTCTCTGTGACGGCGCGTGATATCACAGCGGAGATGGTGCAGGAAATGCAGAGCATCAAAGAATGAAAGGAACTTTATCCATGAAATATTTCAGCGCAGCCCCTGCGGCTGTCCTTCTTGCGGCGAGTATCTTTACGGTGGGCTGCGGCCAGGTGCATGTCGGCACGGTCGATCGTGAGCGTGTGCAGAATGAAGCACCGCAGCTGCAATCTCTCGTTGCGGAAGCCAATACGAAGCTCGCCGAGGCACAGGCGGAGGCACAGCAGCGGTTCCAGGCGAACCCCAATATGACGCCGGAGGAAGCACAGCAGGTACAGATGGACGCCCAACGCAAGATGGCGGGGCTGAACCAAGTCTACAGCGTTCAGCTCGAACAGAAGATGGACGCTGCCGTCCAAGAGATTGTAAAGGATAAGAAACTCGATGTCGTGATGGACAGCTCAAAGAAGTACCCGACCGTCATCTCCGGCGGCACAGATCTGACCGATGAAGTCATTCAAAAACTTCAATAAAAGGGGAATCATGCATGGAAAAGACAGTCAGTGAGATTGCTGTACTGGTTGGCGGCAGGGCGGGCGGCGACACCGGACGCATCATAAAAAGCCTTGCCGCTCTCGATGAGGCGGGCGTGAACGATCTCGCCTTTGCCGTGCCCCCGCATATTGATGAGGCACGCGCCTGCGAAGGGCGCGTGGGGGCCCTCCTTCTGCCCGGCGGCACGGAGGGCTTTTCGTGTGCGGTGATCTATGTGGACGATCCCAAGGCTGCGTTTGCAAAGCTGCTCGCGATCTTTACCCCTGCGATCGACCACCCGGTCGGTGTGAGCGACGAGGCGTACATCGGCGCAGGCGTCCACATCGGCGCGGGCGCGACCGTCCTGCCCTTTGCCTATGTGGACGACAACGCTGTGATCGGCGCAGGCGTGACGCTCTATCCGCATACCTACGTCGGGCAGTACAGCGAGATCGGCGACGGGACGACGCTCTACCCGAACGCCGTTGTGCGCGAGCACTGCCGCGTCGGGGCGCGCTGCACGATTCACAGCTGTGCGGTCATCGGCGCGGATGGCTTCGGCTTTACGACGGAGCGGGGCGTACATACAAAGGTGCCGCAGGTCGGCGGCGTCGTCATCGAGGACGACGTTGAGATCGGTGCCCATGTCGGCATCGACCGTGCGACACTCGGCGCAACTGTCATCGGCAAGGGGACGAAGATCGACAACCTCGTCCACATCGGGCACAACTGCAATATCGGGGCGAACTGCCTTATCGTCGCGCAGACAGGCATTTCCGGCTCGACGAAGGTCGGGCACAACGTCACGTTCGGCGGGCAGGTCGGCACGGTCGGACACATCAACATCGGCGCGAATTCGGTCTATGCCGCGCGCTCGGGCATCATCGGCGACATGCCGGAGGGAACGTTCGGTGCGGGCTTCCCCGTGCAGTCCCACGCGGAGTGGCTGCGCGTACAGGCGGCGATCCGCCGTTTGCCGGAAATGGCGAAAAAGCTGAAGGCGCTCGAAAAGAAGCTCTCCGGGGACGCCTGAGATGCTTTCCTACTATGCGGTAAAACTCCTCAGCCGTCTCATCTGTCTGCTGCCCCATACCGCGGCGATGCTGCTCGGCGAAGCGCTCGCAAAAATCGCATGGATCTTCGTCCCGGCAAAACGCAAACGGCTCGCACGCGAACAGGTCATGCGCTGCCTGCATACGGACGCGGCGGAGGCGGATCGCATCGCGCGTGCGAGCAGCCTGCGCTTTGGCACGATGCTCATGGAAGTGCTGCGTTTCCCGGTGATGAAGGAGCACATGTCGGACTATGTGACGATCGTCGGCGCGGTGGACGAGCTGAACGCCGTCATGGCGGAGGGCAAGGGCGCGATCTTTGCGACCTCGCACAGCGGCAACTGGGAGCTCATGGGAGGGGCGTTCGCCTGTGCGGGCTACCCGCTCGTCGGCGTCGCCAAGAAGCAGTCCTCGGCGGGGATGGATCGCTTCATCAATGAGTACCGCACACTCGTCGGGATGCACATTACCTACAGCAGCAGTGTGCGTGAGATGTTCCGGATGCTCGCCGAGGGCTGGATCATCGGACTCATCAGCGATCAGGATCCGAGCCTGCGTGACGGCATCATCATCGATTTTTTCGGCCGGGAGACGAACGCGTTCACAGGCGCGGCGTCCATCGGACGGTTCCGGAGCGTTCCGATCTTCCCCGTGTTCATGCATCGGGAGCCGAACGGGCATCATGTGCTCCTCGTCGAGTCTGCGATCCGTGCGCCCAAGACCGAGGATAAGGAAGCGGATATCCGCCAAACGACGCAGTACGTCAACGATCGTATCGAGGCATGGGTGCGGAAATACCCGGAGGAATGGTTTTGGCTGCACGATCGATGGAAATCTATTCGTGAGCGCAGCACTTGACAAGAATAAAATCAATGTTATAATAAGCGCGAATAATATAGAATGTGCAGAGAGAGCGGTGCACGCAGCATCTTGCGTGGTGTACCGCCTGTACTGCACGGGTTGGGTATCCGCAAGGATTTAATAGAGAAGCCGGAGCATTTCCGGCGCGGTCACGCCACCGTATTGGGGAGCGAATTTGCAGAAAAGCGCGATGTTTTCGCCGAAAGGTGAAAATGTGCGTCTTTCGATAGAGCCACTGAAGCTGTTGCTTTGGGAAGGTGCAGAGGAGCTGTGAACCTGAGCCGGGAGAACTGCCCTACCGACAGTCACCGTTTGACCCACGAGCGATGGGGAGGGGATTTGCAGCGTCGGCAGAGCATTGACCGCATTGTGCCGCAGGTCGGCGCGTAGAATCCACCGAAGGGTGGATTTTTTTATTTCCCGGAGTATTATAACAAGGAGTTATCGGCGTTATGCATATCGCCTTTTATACGAATGTATTGCGAAATTATTATATGGCGGGGCGGCTCGCACTGCCGGAGGGCGTCTCCTGTGCGGCGTACTATGTGCAGGGGGAGGACGACTGGTCGCCCGGGCATATGCGCGTCTCGGCGGCGGCGGACGCCGTGCTCTTCCTATGGATGGGAACGGGGCTTGACCGCCCCTTCCTCCGGCATGCCTCCGCCTATCTCCTGCGCGCGCAAAAATGCCATGCGTTCCTTGTCGAAAACAGCGGAGCGGAGCGTATTTCGCATGGGATGACGGACGACGATCTCATGGAACTGCGCCGCTATTTCCGGTTCGACGGAGAGGAGAATGTGCGCGGCGCGATGCTCTATCTCGCGGCTCGGTTCGGCGGCTATGAGGGAGATGTGCCCGCGCCGCAGGAACAGCCATGGCACGGCGTATGGCATCCCGATTATGACGGGGACTGTGCGGACATCGCGGCGTACCGTGCGGCGCACGTCGACCCTGCGCGTCCGACGGCGGGCATCGTATTCTACCGCTCCGAGTGGATCATGGGCGATTTCACCTATCACACGGCGCTCGTGCGCGCTTTTGAAGCGGCGGGGCTGAACGTCATCCCTGTATTTACGAATACGCTTGCGAACGCAGAGCTCGGTTCGCCGCCGTTTGCGGAGACGCTGCACCGTTACTTTTACCGTGACGGGGAGCCGGCGGTCGACGTCGTCGTGAGCTGCTTGAAATTTTCCCTGCACGCGGCGGGGACGCCGATCGAAGAACTCGTACGGCTCGGTGTGCCGTGGCTGCAGGCGTATACGATACTCGCCGAGCGCGTGGAGTGGGAGGACTCCCTCATCGGGATGAACGCGATGGAGGTCTCCATCAGCGTGAGCCTGCCGGAGTTCGACGGCGCTATCCACGCTGTGCCGATCGCGGCGAAACAGCGCATGGAGGACGGGCTGTCCGTCTATGTCGCGCTCCCCGAGCGCATGGAGCTCCTCGCGCGGCGGGCGCACCGCTATGCCGTATTGCGGCGCAAAGAGAATGCCGAGAAGAAGATCGCCGTTATTTTCCACAACTACCCGCCGACGAACGCGAGCATCGGCAGCGCGGCGGGACTGGACTCGCCCGAGAGCGTCGTGCGTCTCCTACGCGCGATGAAGGAGGCGGGCTATCGTGTCGAGAACATCCCCGAGACGGCGCAGGCGCTCATGGACGAGATCACGGCGCAGGCGACGAACGACCGCCGCTATCTGACCGACGCGCAGATTCAAAATGCCTGCGGGCGTCTCCCGGCGGCGGATTACCGCGATTACTTTGAAACGCTCCCCGCACGCGTTCGGGAGCGCATGTGCGTCGACTGGGGCGAACCGCCGGGCGACGTGCTCGTTGCGGACGACACCTTTATCCTGCCCGGCATCGAAAAGGGCAATATCCTCATCACCATACAGCCGCCGCGCGGATTCGGCGAAGATCCGGGGAAACTCCTCCACTCGCCCGACGCCGCGCCGACGCATCACTATCTTGCGTTCTATCACTGGCTGCGCACGGTACGCCGTGTGGACGCCGTTGTACACGTCGGGACGCACGGCTCGCTTGAATGGCTCCCGGGCAAGAACGCGGGACTCTCGCCCTCGTGCTACCCCGACATCTCCATCGGCGACCTGCCCGACATCTATCCCTACTGGATGACGATTGTCGGCGAGGGCATTCAGGCAAAACGGCGCGGCGCGGCGTGTCTCATCAGTCACCTCTCGCCGCCGATGAGCCTTGCAGGCGCGTGCGACGATATTGCGGAGCTCGAGCGCGCACTCGATGAGTACGGGCATTTTGCCCGCACGCAGCCCGAATCGGCGGACGCCGCCGCGGAGCTTGTGCGCGAAGCGGCGCGCGCGGCGCATCTCGAGGACGAGGTGCCCGAGGAGGAGGATTTCGAATCGTATGCGCTGCGCCTGCACAACTACATCACAGATCTTAAAAATCTCCAGATTCGCACGGGGCTTCATGTACTCGGACGGATGCCGCCCGAGGACGATCTTGTCGATTATGTGAAATCCCTCGTCCGCATGGACAACGGCGATATTCCCGCACTGACGCGCGTGCTCGCCGAAGGGCAGGGATATGACTACGACGCACTGCTCGATGCGGGCGGGACACTGCTCCCCGACGGGACAACCTACGGGATGGCGCTCGACCGCCTTGAAGAGCTTGGCACGCGTCTCATCGCCGCACTGATGGCGCGCGATTTCTCGCCGGACGCCGTGAATGTGGTCATGGAAACTCTAACCGCCGGGGAATGCCGCGCACAGATGCGCCCGCAGCTCGTGTGCGTGCTCTCCTATATCTGCACGGACATCGTGCCGAATCTGCGGCGCACGGACGAGGAGATCGTGCATACGATCACCGCGCTCTCGGGCGCGTACATCGAGCCTGCGCCGGGCGGTGCGCCGTCGAGCGGCGGCGCAGATCTCCTGCCGACGGGGCGGAACTTCTTCGGCATCGACCCGCGCACACTCCCCTCGCCCGCGGCGTGGGAGCTTGGAAAGCAGCTCGGCGACGCCGTGATCGAGGACTATATCAGGGAAGAGGGGCATTACCCCGAGGCGGTCGGCATCGTCCTCTGGGCGGGTTCAAACATGCGCAGTCACGGACAGTGCATCGCCGAGTTCCTCTACCTCATGGGCATACGCCCCGTATGGCAGCAGCCAAGCGGGCGCGTGCGCGCCATCGAGGTCATCCCCCTCGCGGAGCTCGGACGCCCGCGCATCGACGTCACAGGGCGGATCAGCGGACTGTTTCGCGACACCATGCCCGACGGCGCGCGGTGGCTTGACGAAGCGGCACGCATGACGGGCGCGCTCGACGAATCCCACGAGGAGAATTATGTCCGAAAACATATGGAGGAGGACGCGGCGGAGCTGATCGCGGCGGGTGAAACCGAAGCGACCGCATGGGAAAAGGCGTCCTACCGCATCTTCGGCGACCCGCCCGGCGCATACGGCGCGGGCATCGGCGCACTGCTCGAATCCAAGGAGTGGGAAACGCTTGACGACCTCGCCGCCGTCTATACGCGCTTTTCCGGACACGCCTACAGTGGCGGCGTGTGCGGCAATTACGAACCGGAGATCTTTCGGCGGCGCATGGCGGGGCTTGTGGTCACAATCAAGAACGAGGACAACCGCGAGACGCACATGTTCAGCTCGGACGATTTCAACGCGTACCACGGCGGTATGATCGCGACCGTGCGCGCCCTCACGGGGAAAGCGCCGCGCTCCTACAGCGGCGACAGCTCCGACCGGCGGCGCACCTGCGTCCGCACGGTGCAGGCGGAGGCAAAGCGCATCTTCCGCGCCGAGGCGATGAATCCGAAATTTATCAACGGCATGAAAAAACACGGCTACAAGGGCGCCTCCGACCTCGCCTCCTATCTCGCGCACAGCTACCAATGGGATGCGACGAGCGCGGTCATGGAGGACTGGATGTATGAGAAGTATGCCGAAAAATATGCGCTCGACGAGGACATGCGGGAATGGATGAACGAGGTGAACCCGTGGGCGCTGCACCGCATCGCGGAGACACTGCTCGAAGCGGCGCACCGCGGACTTTGGCGGGCGCAGGAGGAGACCCTTGCGCAGCTGCGGGAACTCTATCTGTCGATGGAAGGAGAGCTGGAGGAACGTGCGGACGGATAAACGACTAGGCGGCATTTTACTGCTCGTCCTATTTTTACTGACCATCATCGGTGCAGGATGTGGGAGCGATCAGGCGGCAAAGCCCGCGGAGAAGCATTTCGTCACCGACGCGCAGGGGACGAAGGTCGAGGTGCCTGCAAAGGCGCAGCGCATCATGACCTACTCCATGTCGATGGACGAGATCGTGCTCGGACTCGTCGAGCCGGAGCGCATGATCTCCGTCGACGAGCTGCACACCGATCCGATGCGCTCAAACGTGGCGGCATACGCGCAGCGCGTGCCGAACGCGATCCCGCGGATGCCCTCGGTGGAAAAGGCGGCGTCCATGAAGCCCGATCTCATCTTTACGATTCCCTTCATGCCCGCCGAGCAGGTCGACGCCCTCCGCGCGCTCGGTATTCCCGTCGTCGCGTGCCGGCAGGTGCGCAATCTCGACGATGTGATCTACAACATCCGTCTTGCGGCGGATGCCGTGGGCGAGCCGGAGCGCGGGGCAAAGCTCGTCGAAATGATGCAGACGGAGCTCGCGGCGCTCAAGGCACGCGTGGACGCCGTACCCGAGGAGGAGCGCGGCAAGAGCGTCGCCTTTATCTCCATCATGGCGGGCTACGGCGGCGCGGGGTGCAGCTTTGACGTCATGTGCGACTACGCGGGCGCGATCAACGCAAAGGCGGCGGCGGGGAATAAGAGCGGGACGGTCATAACGAAGGAACAGCTCGTCGCGGCGAACCCCGACTATATCTTCCTCCCGTCCTATCGGATTCCGAGCTCGAACGAGGAAACCTACGGGCGCGAGTACATGAGCGACCCGTCGCTCGCGCAGATGACGGCGGTGCGCGAGGGGCATATCAAGCATCCGTGGGGGCACTATGTCTACAACGGCTCGCAGAACATCGTGTTCGGCGCGCAGGAGACGGCGGCGATGCTCTACGGCGACGCATTTGCACAGCCGACGAACCGTCATTTGACCGCCGTGGAGGGTGAATGATGAAAAAAATACGACTCTCGATTGCCGTCCTGCTCCTCTTCATGCTCGCGCTCGCGGGCTGCGGCAGGGACACGGCGCAGAATGTGCCGCAGGGCGGCTACGACGTCACCGATATACAGGGGCATGTCACGCATTTTGCAGAAAAACCGAAGCATATCGTGACGCTCTCCCTCAGCACCGACATCACCATGCTCGGACTGGTCGAGCCCGAGCGCATGGCGGCGATCAACGCACTCGCGGATGATCCCGTCAGCTCGAACATTGCGGGGATCGCGCAGAATATCCCCGAGAAAATCGGAATGCCGACGAGCGAGCAGCTCATGGCGCTGCATCCCGATCTCGTCGTCGCGCCTGACTGGGGAGACATCACGATCGTCGACAGCCTGCGCGATCTCGGTATCCCCGTCGTCGTCTGCAAGGGCGTGCGCAGCATCGACGAGATACGAGAGACCGTCACGCTCCTCGCCGCGGCGGCGGGAGAGCCGGCGCGCGGGGAAGACCTCGTGCGGCAAATGGATGAAAAACTCGCGGCGCTGAAGGAAGAGACAAGCAAGATCCCGACAGCGGAGCGCAAGACCGTTGTCCTCATCTCGCTCATGAGCTCGTACGGCGGCATCGGATCGACCTTTGACGACGCGTGCGGTTATGCGGGCGTGAAGAACGGCATGGCGGAGCTGGGGATACACACGGGGCAGGTCATGACGAAGGAACAGCTCGTCGCCATCGACCCCGACATTCTTTTCCTGCCGACCTACAACGCGCACGGCACGTATGATGTCGCCGCGTTCCGTGAGAAATACCTCGGTGATCCCGCGCTCGCAACACTGAAGGCAATCAAGACAGGCGCACTGCGCGAACCGCGCGAGGGCTACATCTACAACGGTTCGCAGGACATCGTATTCGGCGCGCAGGAAATTGCGTACATGGCGTACGGCGACGCGTTCGCGCAGCCCGACGGGCTGCACCTCACGGCGGTCAAGCGCTAGACAGTCGGATCATGCGCGTCCGTTCCTGTATGAGGAGGACGCGATGATATATATCCCGCTTTCAAACATATAGGAGGAACTGAAATGAACGCATGGAACACAAAGAATGCACATCGAAAACTCTCGGCTGCTGTTGCAGCTGCACTGCTGACGGGGGGGTATTGTACTAACGATGTGTATGCAAATGAGGTGCAAGATCGTGATACATATACACTGCCGGATGTCGTTGTGACGGCGGAGCGCGTGCCCACTCAGATTTCTCAGACGGCGGCGAACGTCGCGGTTGTGACCGCCGAGGAGATCGCGGAGAATCACTACCGCAACGCTGCGGAGGCGATCTCTCATGTAAACGGTGTCGTCCTCATGCAGTCAGGTATGCAGGACATGGTACGACTGAACGGCGACGATCGAGTCCTCGTGCTCGTTGACGGCCGACGCATCAACAGTGATCAGGGAACGGGGAGCGGCAGAGCGGGCGCGTCACTGAAGGAAGTGCCGCCCATGTCGATGATTGAGCGTATCGAGATCGTGAAGGGCGGCGGATCGGCGCTCTACGGCAGCGATGCGGCGGGCGGCGTGATCAATATCATCACGAAGCGCGGTAAGGAGAATCGTACGACAATCGATGTGGCTGCGGGGGCGTGGAGCACGCAGGAGTATCGCGTCATGCACGAGGGCAGCGCGGGGGACTGGAGCTGGAGTATTGCGGGCGGCATCGACCGACGCGGCTATATGCGTTATAAATCGGACGGTGAGACGCGGAAAATGCCGAAAAGCGACTACCGCAACAACGAACTGAGCCTGCGTGTCGATAAGAAACTCGGCGCGGGCGATTCGCTGACGCTTTCGGTTGTGCATCATAGGCTTGACGGCAACAGTCATAACCTGCAATATAGAAGCACCGCTCATGTGGATCGGCTTTATAACGACTGGAGCGCCGCGTACAATTTTAAGGAAAATACGACGACGCCGGGCGTTCTGCGTGTCTTTGACAACTATAAATCCATGAAGTTCAGCGGGGCGTTCCAATCCCGCCTCACGGGTGTCGACTATCAGAACGGGTGGCAGCTCGGGAAGAACCATCGCCTTGTTGCAGGGGCGGAATGGCACCGCAGCAGCTCGACGAACCTTGCGAACGGCTACGATGGGGAGCGGCTGACAAATACGGCGCTCTATGTGCAGGATACGTTTGAACATGGGAAATGGTCGCTGATCCCGGGCGTGCGGATGGATCATCACAGTACGTTTGGCACACATTATACGCCGAAGCTCGCCGTGAACTATGCGGCAAGCGATAAGACGCAGGTCTACGCCTCATGGGGCAGAGTATTTGCCGCGCCGCAGGCGGACGATCTCTTTTACCACAGCGTCAGCCCATGGGGCGGCATGTACGGCAACCGCAATCTGAAGCCCGAGAGCGGACATACGGAGACGATCGGCGTGCGCCATGCTTTTGATGCGAAGAAGTCCCTTGAGCTGAGTGTGTTCCAAAGCAAAATCCACGATGCGATTCGTTGGACGACGCCGAATTTCTCCGACTACTATGCGACGAATATCGACTTGGAGAAGAAGCGGGGGCTGGAACTGACCTACCGGCAGGAACTGAGTAAGGAGTGGAGCTATGATCTCGGCTACTCCTACATTCGTACGGAGCGTGACAAAGGAACGGGGCAGGGGCTCGTTTGGGAGAATACGAACGCGCAGCCGAACGGCTACCGCATCGGCATTCGCTATGGTGCGGGCGCATGGACGGCCAATCTGAATGCAACGATGGGAGCGGGGCTCGACCGCACGGTATTTGGACAGAAGAGTTATACGATCGTCGATTTGAATGTCGATTATGCGATCGATGCGCATACGAGCGCTTATGTGAAGCTGCTGAACCTTACGAACGCGCAGTACCCGGTGTATAACAGCAAGTATTATCCCGGTCAGGGACGTTTCTTCCAAGCGGGACTGACCTACGAGTTCTAACATATTCGACTGAGGTTTTTGATGAAACAGGAGTATACATATCCCTTTGCAGCCATTGTCGGGCAGGACGAGATGAAACTTGCGCTCATTTTGAACGTTATCGATCCGACGCTCGGCGGTGTGCTGCTGCGTGGGGAGAAAGGCACGGCGAAGTCAACGGCGGTGCGCTCGCTCGCGGCGCTGCTGCCGCCGCTGCATACCGTGCGCGGCTGTCGCTATCGATGTGCGCCGACGGGCGGAACGCTTTGCGCCGACTGCATGGAAAAAGTCGCGGCGGGGGAACAGCTCGCCGAAGAGACGCGCCCCATGCGCGTCGTAGAGCTGCCCGTGAACGCGACGGAGGATCGCGTCGCAGGGACGCTCGATATTGAGGCGGCGATCCTAGAAGGGAAGAAGAAATTTGAGCCGGGCATTCTCGCCGCAGCGAACCGCAATATCCTCTATGTGGATGAGGTGAACCTGCTCGAGGATCACATCGTCGACATCCTCCTCGACGCGGCGGCGATGGGCGTCAACACCGTGGAGCGCGAGGGCATCTCCTACGCGCATCCTGCGCGCTTTGTTCTCGTCGGGACGATGAACCCCGAGGAGGGCGAGCTGCGCCCGCAGCTGCTCGACCGATTCGCGCTGTCCGTGGAGATTCACGGCGAGCGCGACGCCGCGCAGCGCGCCGAGGTTGTGCGCCGCCGTCTCGCCTATGAGCGCGAACCTGCGGCGTTCGCGGAGGAGTATGCGGCGGAGCAGGCGACGCTCGCCGCGCGCATCGCCCTCGCGCAGGAGCGGCTTGCATCGCTCGTTCCGGATGATGAGAGCATCGACAAGGCGGCGCGGATCTCACTCGAACTCGGCGTTGACGGTCACCGCAGCGATATTGTGCTCATCAAGACGGCGCTCGCCCATGCCACTTACGAAGGACGCGACGCCATCGCGGCGGACGACCTGCGCGCGGCGGCGCATCTCGCTCTTGCCCACCGCGTGCGCCGCCGTCCCTTTGAGGAGACGGTCGTCGACTGGGCGCGCGTGGAGGAGATTCTCGCATGAGCTCTTTTCTGTGCGTGGCACCGTGTGACTTGCGGCGTTGGGCAATACGATGAAAAATATTGTTTATCCCATGTCCGCCATCGTCGGACAGGAAGCGGCAAAACGCGCGCTCCTGCTCGCCCTTGTGAATCCGCGCGCGGGAGGGCTTCTCCTCTCGGGCGCGCAGGGAACGGCAAAGACGCTCCTCGTACGCGCGGCGGGCGCGCTCCCGCAGGTGGGGAAACTCACGCAGCTCCCGCTTGGCGCAACCGACGATATGGTATTCGGCGGCACGGACATCGAGCGCCTGCTCGCGGACGGCGTACGCACGGCACAGCCGGGCATTCTGCGGCGCGCGGCGGGCGGTCTGCTCCTCCTCGACGAGGCAAATCTATTGCCGCGCCCCTTCCTCCACGCGGCGCTTGCCGCGGCGGAGGAGGATGCCTCGGTCGTGCTCGTCGGGACGATGAATCCCGCCGAGGGGACACTGCCCGCCGCCGTGCTCGACGGATTCGGCATGTTCGTCTCGCTCTCGGGGGCGGACGATGCGGCGGAGCGGCGTGCCGTTGTCCGCCGTGCCTGTGCCTACAGCCGTGCGCCCGAGTCATTTGCCGCAGACTATTGTGCGGAGGAGGAGGAACTTGGCGCGTCTATTGCCGCGGCGCGGGAGCGTCTTGCGGATGTTGCCGTCTCCTCCGCGATGCGCACGCTTGCGGCGGAGTTCGTCGTGCGGGTGCGCTGTGCGGGCAATCGCGCGGAGCTGTTTCTCACGGAGACGGCACGCGCGATTGCCGCCCTCGCGGGACGCGCCTATCTCCTGCCCTCCGATATGGAGGAGGCGGCGCTCTACGTCCTGCCGCACCGCATGAGCGCGCCGCCCGAGATGCCCGCGCCCCCGCAGATGTCGGAAGGCGACGATGGGGACGGAGACGCGCAGGATGCGGACGATACGAGCCGGGAGGAGCAGGGGCAGGAAGCACCGCAGGGTGAGCATCCCGATGCGGGAGATGCGGCGGGGGACGATTCCTACGCAGACGAATCTCCGACCGAGGAACGCGCGGAGGAAAGCACGGACGAGGACGGCGGCGATGCCGACGATGCACAGCCGCCACAGAGTCCCGTCGAGGGCGGATCGGATGCGGTCTTTGACGCCCTTGCGCGGATGACAATGCCGATCCTCGACTTTGCACGCGATCGACGTACAGTGGGCGTGGGCAGTGGGAAACGCGTCACAGCGGCGAGCACGGCGGGCGGGCGTATGGTGCGTGACGCCGCCGCGCGCGCGCGGGAGCATGATATTGCCCTTGCCGCGACACTGCGCGCCGCCGCGCCCTATCAGCGCCTGCGCCGCAGTGCGGCGGACGGGCGGCGCATCGTCATCGCGCGGAGCGATCTGCGGCGTGCGGTGCGCGAGCGAAAACGCGGTGCGAATATCCTCTTTGTCGTGGATGCGAGCGGGTCGATGGCGGCGCGCGCGCGGATGCGCGCGGTGAAGGGGGCGATGATCGCCCTCCTGCGAGAGGCGTATGTGCGCCGTGACCGCGTGGGTCTCGTCGCGTTTCGCCGCGATCGTGCCGAGACACTGCTGCCGCTGACGCGCAGCGTGGAGCTGGCACAGCGGTTGCTGCGGGAACTGCCGACGGGAGGGCGCACGCCGCTCGCGGCAGGTCTGTTCGAAGCGCTTCTGCATCTCGCGGGGGCGGCGCGGCGCGGGGAACTCGCGGAGACGCTGCTGGTGCTCCTCACGGACGGGCGGGCGACTGCCGCACCGGAGGGAGAAGACCCCGCGCAGGCGGCACTTGCGGCGGCGGAGGCAATCGGGAATACGGGCGTTCGTGCTCTCGTCCTTGATACCGAGCAGGATTTTGTGCGCCTGCACCTCGCCGCGCAGGTCGCGGCGAAGATGCATGCGCCGTGTTATACGCTCGAAGAGCTGTCGGCGGAGAGGATCTTACATATTGTCAAAGGCGTGACACGGGATAAGACGTGAAGCGGGATTTTGGCGCCTAGCGTCGTCATTTTTGGCAAACGCTTCGTCGACGTAGGTTTTATCTACGCCTTCCTCGCGTTTGCCGCAATTCCTAGCTATGCATCCAAACTTCCGCATCACTCAGGGGGCCGGGGGACGGCGTGACATGGGAACTGCTCGCATACCAATCTTTTTTGGGGGGGCTGCGCGTGCCGTAAGGCGTCTGCCGCAGCGATTTTTAAGCCGTGCTTTTTTCGCAAGGCAGATGCCTTACGGCAATTAATATCGAATACATCATTGTTCTTGAAAGGAGGTCTTTTATGAACGCTGTCCTTGAGGCACGCGGTCTCTCCGTTGGCTATGCGCGGCATCAAACGATTCTGCGGCATATGGACTTTACCGTCGGGCGCGGCGAACTCGTCGGCATCATCGGTTCGAACGGCGCGGGCAAAAGCACCCTCCTCAAGACGATGCGCGGCCTCCTCGCGCCCCATGCGGGCGAGGCGCTCCTCTACGGGCGCCCCGTCGATAGGTACGGGGAGAAGGACTGCGCGCGCCTCGTCTCCTACCTCCAACAGCAGGTTGCGATCTCCTTCGGCTACACGGCGCACGACATCGTGATGGCGGGGCGCTATCCCTATCTGAAATTTTACGAGCAGGAGGGCGCGGAGGACGAAGAAATCGTCCGCGCCGCGATGGAGTATACGGGCGTTTGGGACATCCGCGACAAGGCGGTGCAGGAGGTCTCGGGCGGTCAGCGTCAGCGCGTCCTACTCGCAAAGATCCTCGCACAGCAGGCGCCGCTCCTCCTGCTCGACGAGCCGGCGACGGGGCTGGATTTCATTTACCAAGAAGAGATTTTCCGCCTGTGTAGTGACCTCTGCGCCGCCGGGCGCACCGCGATGCTCGTCGTGCATGAGCTGTCCCTCGCCGCACGGTTCTGCTCGCGGCTTCTGCTCATCGGGGCGGACGGCATCGTGGCGGACGGCGCGCCGGAGGCGGTCATGCGCGAGGAGACCCTCTCCCTCGCGTACGGCACGCCCGTGCGCGTCGCGGAGAACGCGCGGACGGGGCATATCGAGGTGTTTACGGAGTCGGAGCGGCGCACGCTCTCACCGCTGCTTGCGGTATCCGAGGACAAAGGAGCGACGGCATGAAGAAAATCGCGTTTTACGGCAAGGGCGGCATCGGAAAATCGACGACCGCGTCGAACGTCTCGGCGGCGTTTGCGGAGATGGGGCGGCACGTCTGTCAGATCGGCTGTGACCCGAAGAACGATTCCACGCGCCTGCTGCTCGGTCGCATCTGCAAAGAGACAGTGCTCGATATCGAACGCGAGAAAAAGGGCACGGCGCAGCTCTCGGACATCGTTCACACGGGCTGGCACGACATCAAATGCATCGAGGCGGGCGGTCCCGACCCCGGCGTCGGCTGTGCGGGGCGCGGCATCATCGTCGCGCTGGAGCGGCTGAAGGCGCTGCATGCCATCGAGGACGAGGACATCGTGCTCTATGACGTCCTCGGCGACGTGGTCTGCGGCGGGTTCGCCGTACCGATTCGCGAGGGATATGCGACGGAGATCTACATTGTCTCCTCAGGCGAGCTGATGAGTCTCTATGCGGCGAACAACATCGCAAAGGGCGTCGCGCGCTTCGCCGCGCGCGGCAGCGTCCGGCTCGGCGGCATCATCGGCAACAGCCGCAGCGTCGCACGCGAGGAGGAACTCCTCACGGCGTTTGCCGCACGTCTCAATACGCGGCTCATCGCGTTCGTGCCGCGCGCGCAGATCGTTCACGCTGCGGAGATTCGGCGCAAGACGGTCATTGAGCACGCGCCCGAGGATGCGCAGGCGGAGGTCTACCGCACGCTCGCACGCGCGATTGAGACAAATATGGAGCTTTCCGTTCCGCAGTCGATGGAGTTTGAGGAGCTGGAGGCACTGGTGGAATCCTATGGCAACTGAGGCAAAGCGTCTCATCTTTCGCCGGACGAACTGCAGCTGCGCGATGCCGGGCGTCTGGCGTGCGCTCGCCTATGTGCGCGGCGCGGCGGTCGTGTTCCATAGTCCGCGCGCGTGCGCCCATATCGCGCGCACCCTCGAGACAGGGGCGCATTACCGCGGGATTGCGCGCGGTGCGGCGGAGGAACGCTCCGCTGTGCCGCTCTTTGTGAGCGGGATCGCCGAGGACGAGGCGGTGTTCGGCGGCGAGGAGCTGCTGCGCCGCTGTCTCGACCACGTTGTCATGAACGCTCATCCGGAGGCAATCTTCATCGTCTCGTCGTGCGTGGCGGGCGTCATCGGTGACGACGCGGAGCGCATTGCGGAGGAGGCGGCGGAGGAATACGGGATTCCCGTCATCGTGCTGAAATCGCACGGGTTCCTCGACGGCGAATACTTCGGCGGCTATTTGGAGACGATGCGTCTGCTCGCCGAGAACTTTATGCAGCCGTCGGCGGAAAAAAAGCAGGGGCGCGCCGTTCTTCTCGGCGACTGCGGCGGCGCGTCGGGCGAATACGTCCGCGAGGTGCGGCGTCTGCTCGCGGCGCTCGGCGTGCGCAACGTCCTACAGTTCCCCTCCTATCTCTCGCTCGCCGAGCTAAAAGCCGTGCCCGCCGCGGAGTTCTCCGTCCTGCTCGGCAGGGAGGGGGACGCGGCGCACGAACGGGAGGTGCGGGACTTTGCCCGGCTTCTCACGGAGCGGTTCGGCATCGTCTGTGCGGGGGACATCTACCCCGTCGGCATGGGAGAGACCCTGCGCTGGATTGCGCGCATCGGTGCGCTCACGGGACGTGCGGCGGAGGCGGAGGTGCTGATTGGAGAGGAGCGCACGGCGTTTGACGCGGTGCTTGCCGCGGGACGGGACGCACTCGCGGGAAAACGCGTCGTGCTCGCCGTCGGGCGTGCCGTGCGGTATTTTAAGCCGGAACCGCTCTGCCGTCTGCTCGAGGAACTGGGCGTTGTGCTCACGGGCGTGGTGATTCTCGACGCCTATCTGCCGGACGACCGCGCGGAGATGGAGCGGCGCGTGCGGGAGGCGAGTTCCGCGCCCGTGATTGCGGAGCGCGACGCGGAGCCCTTTTACGCGGCGGCGGACTTCGTGCTGACGACGCATGAGCTCGCGAATCCGCGTCTGCGGCAAATCTTCCTCCCGATGCTGCCCGTGGCGGGGCGGCGCGGGGAGGAACTGCTCATCGACTGTATGCGGCGCTGTGCGGCGCGGCGGCGGGAAGGGGGCGTGCTCTATGCATGAGGACGCGTTTCAAAGCGTTTGCCGGCACTCGGATTCCTGCGCGCTCGCGGGCGCCGCGGGATTTTTCGCAGGGATTCAGGACGCGCTCATCGCCGTCAACGGCCCCATGTGGTGCTATTTTTACGCGATGCGGACACTCGAACAGGAGTGCCCGATGATTGCGCAGCGCATGATTTCAACGCAGCTCGACAATGACGCCATCGTGTTCGGCGCGGAGGAGTACATCCGCGAGACGCTTGCGCCGCATCTCGACCCGCCGCCCGCCTTGCTCGCGGTGGAAAACAGCTGCGCGGCGGGGCTCATCGGCGACGATGTGCGGAGCATCGCGCGCGGCATGGGATTTCCCCGCGTCGCCGCCTTTGACAGCGGCGGGCTCGGCGGCATGTTCGCCGCGGGCTACCGAAAAGCCGCCCGCGCCTGTATGGAGGAGATCGCCTCCCGGAGGGCGGCGCGGACGCCCGGACGCGTCAACCTCCTCGGGCTGACGCCCGCCTATCTGCGCGCGGGGAATGATCTGTGCGAGCTGATGCGGCTTCTCGAACTGTCGGGCTATACGATCGGCGCGCCGGTGGGCGGCGGATGTACGGCGGCGGAGCTCGAGACGCTCGGCACGGCGGAGCTGAACATCGTCGTTCACGCCGAACTCGGCGCGGAGCTTGCGGCCTATCTGGAGCAAACGACCGATGTGCCGTACGTTGCGCCGCTCCCGCCGTACGGCGTCGAGGGAACGCGCCGCTGGCTCGCGGAGATCAACGATGCCCTGCCCGCGCCGCATATCGACGCCGCGCTCGCCGAGGCGGAGCGGGTGCAGCGGCATATCTTCTTTCGCATCAACGCGGCAAAGAGCATGTGGGGTGATCTTTGGTACGAGCGCGCCGTCATCGCGGCGCCGCCGTCCGCGGCACTGGGCATCGCGCATGCGCTGCGCGGCGAATGGGCGGACATGGGACACCTCGCTGTGCTGACGGAGGACTTCGGCGGCCTGGCGGAGCGGTACGCCGCGGATATTGCGGACGAGACCACACCGCCTGAGAGTGCGGCGGGACGGGCGGCGATTGCCGCGCTCCGTGAGGGAATCTTCCTTGGGAGCGGCAGCGAGACTGCGGGACTGCCGCCCGAGGATGCGGTCGCGCGTTTTCACATTGCGCAGCCCGCGCCCGACGCGGTGCTTTTGACCGATGCGCCGCTCATGGGACTGCGCGGTGCGGCATACGCGCAGGAATACCTTTGGAACGATCATATCCGGCGGGCGATCCGCCGTGCGGAAAAGGGGGGAGACCATGCCTAGAAAATTTTCACTGCGCGCGCTTGCGCCCGTCATGGGAGTGCTGCTTATTCTCGTGTCGTTGTTCTCGCTCTCGTGGGGACAGTTTGATATTTCCTTTGTGCAGGTGCTCTCCTCGCTCGCACACGCGGCGGGGCTGCCCGTGCTCACGGACGTTGCGGTCACGCCCGAGCAGGAGGCGGTGCTCTGGCATATCCGCTTTCCCCGTACCTTCGTCGGGCTGATGGTCGGCGCGAGCCTCGGCGCGTCGGGGACGGTCATGCAGGGCATTTTCAGCAACCCGCTCGCCGACCCCGGAATCATCGGCGTGTCGAGCGGCGCGGCGGTCGGCGCGGTCATCGCGATCTCGCTCGGGCTATCGGAGGAGAGCATGTTCTTCCTGCCGATGTTCGCGTTCCTCGGCTCGCTCGCGGCAGTCTCCCTCACCGTCATGCTGTCCATGCGGCACGGCAAAATTCCCGTGATGATGCTGCTCCTCGCGGGCGTCGTCGTCGGGATGCTGCTCGGCGCGATTACGGCGGGCATTCTGACCGTCATCAGCGAGCAGAAAATGCAGCAGTACCTCTTTTGGACGATCGGCAGTCTCGACTATCGCCGCTGGGAGCACGTTCTGCTCGGCGTGGGACCCATCTCTATCGGGCTTGCCGTCATGCTCTTCATGGCGCGGCATCTTAACATCCTCGTCCTCGGCGACGTTGAGGCGCGCGCCGTCGGAATGCCCGTCACGCGCTACCGGCTCATCCTGCTTGCCGTCGCGTCCATGACAACGGCGACGGGCGTCTGCATCAGCGGCAACATCGGATTTGTCGGACTCATCGTACCGCATATGATGCGCATGATCGTCGGTCCCGACCACAGGCGTCTGCTCCCCGCGAGCATCCTTGCGGGCGGGATGCTGCTTGTGTTCTGCGATACGCTCGGGCGCATCGTCCTCGACCCCATCGAGATTCGCGTCGGCATCATGACCGCACTGCTCGGCACGCCGTATTTCCTCTATCTCCTGCGGAAAAATCGGCGGATGCTCTCGTGACGGAGCGGCGCGGATGAAAAACTGCAAGCTGCTCGTGCTCGCGCTGACGGGGGACTGCAATTTCGCCTGCCGCTATTGCTACGCGGCGGAGATGCGGCGCGAGACGATGGATTTTGAGACGGCACGGCGCGCAATCTCTCTCGCCGCGGCGGGCGGCACGCCCTTCGTCCTCCAGTTCAGCGGCGGAGAGCCGATGCTCGCGTTTCCCCTGATCGAAGAAATCGTACGCTATGTCGAGGCGGAGCGCATCCCCGCGCGGATGCAGGTGCAGACGAACGGCTCGCTCCTCACCGAAGAGCGGGCGCGCTTCCTGCACCGGCACCGCGTCGGCATCGGCGTCAGCATCGACGGGCGCGCGGCGGTGCATGACCGCCTGCGCAAGCTCCCGAACGGCACGGGTTCTTTTGCCGCCGTCATGCGCGGCATGGAGGTACTGCGCGCCCTGCGGATTCCCGTCGGCGTGACCGCGGTCGTCTCGCGCGAGAATGTCCGCGACCTCCCGGGGCTCGCCGAGCTCGCATACTACCTCGGCAACGTGCGGCGCATCGGGCTCGACCTCCTGCGCGGGCAGGGGCGCGGCAGAGGGCTCGTCCCCGCAGGGGAGGCGGAGACCGCGGCGGCGGTCACGGCGCTCTGCCGCCGCCTCGACGAACTCGCGGCGCTCACGGGCATCCGCATTGCCCTCACGCAGACGGAACGCTGCGGCGCGCTCGCGTGCGGGCGCATGGAGGCGTTCGAGCACTGCTTTGTCCTGCGCGGCGAGGCGGCGTTCGTGCAGGCGGACGGCGGCATTTATGCGTGTTCCTCGTTCTTCGGGGACGCGCGGTTCTTCCTCGGCAATGTCATGCAGGGCATCTCCGAGGAACGCGAGCGCGCGGTCGCCGCGCTCGTGCATGACGGTATGGCGCGCTGCCGCTCCTGCGATACACTCGCCGCGTGCGGCGGCGGATGCTTCGCGCGGATGCACACCGCGGGCACGGATAGTGCCGAATGCGGCATGAAGCGCGCCGTCATCGCCCATGCGGCGGGCGGCGTACAAGGAAGTATCTCTCATGCAAAGAACCGCATGTAAAGATAGATGAACTAATTTTTATAGGGAAAGGAAATGTTTTTATGAAGAAAAGCCTCTTACAGACGTTGGTCGTCACGACAATTCTCTCCGGTATGAATGGAGTTGTGTCCGCAGAGGGGGGACAAGATACATCAAAACTCGATGAGTATACGCTCGACGATGTGGTTGTCACCGCACAGCGCGTCGAAACCAAGGATTTGGACACGCCCGCGACGACGACGGTGATCACCGCGCAGCAACTGAAGGACAGCGGCGCGCAGACGGCGTTTGATGCACTCGAGCGTATACCGGGAGTGAATGCATATTCTTACGGTCCTGCAGGCGAGGGGAGTATTGATCTCTCCCGCATCAATATCCGCGGATTGGATAAGGGGACATTGGTACTGATTGACGGCAGCCCCGCTAACCTCATGAACTATAATCAGATGATGAATGCGATCCCCGTCGAGTCCATCGAAAAGATTGAGGTCGTTAAGGGAGCATCCTCCGTTCTCTATGGTGCGGAGGCGATGGCGGGCGTTATCAATATCATTACAAAGAAACCCACTGATGATAAACTTCATGGAAGTGTCACAGGGATGATTGGCAGTCATGAGAAGAACTATGGAATTGCAGTCTCAGGGCAGAATTTTAGCATTCAGTATAAGAAAGAATACCGCAAGGAGATTTCCCAGTATAACCGGATGTTTCCGTACACGTACGCAGGGCGGAACTTTACGCGCAAATCCAGCGATAATTCGATGCGGGATTCCATCTTTCTCAACCTGCGCCTGAGCGATAAGCTGACTGCAAATTATACGTACAATGAAACTGACCGCGGGCATCGGGAGTTTAAGTATGATACGCATGTAAAAGACTGGGTCACGCCGTATAAGCACTATCGCTACGAGTATAAGACCAACCGATTCGCGCTCATCTATGACGACAAGCATACGGGGCTGAAATCAAGCCTTGCCTATCTCAAGCATACGACGCGCCCGCTCAATGCCGACAGCACTACAGACACGGATGCGACGAGTTGGAACTTTGACACACAGAAGAAATGGGATCTGCGCGGCGGGCTTGATACCCTCGTCGCGGGATTTGATTTCCATCGCGAGGGTCATGTGAAACGGCACTCCACGAATCATGGCAGCCTCCATCGGGATCAATACGCCGTCTTTGCCGCGTACACACGTCAAATGAACGATCGATTCTCGGCAACGGTTGGGATTCGTGAGCATTTTGTTAAGGGAAACGGGTACGACCGGGGGCAGAGCATCTTCCTGCCACAGGTGCAGACCCTCTACAAGATGAGCCCACGCGCTTCGTGGTACGTGAACGTAGGCAGGTCGTTTGAAACTCCCGCGGTGAACTCGCCCTACTACAGTGCCAAGGTGTCGACACGGTATCGACTCAATCCGCAGGATGGATGGACGTACGAAACGGGCATCAAGTTCGGCGACGTGAAAGAATCGCTGAAAGTCGCGCTCTTCCATATGGACATCAATAACAAGTTCAAATGGGTGAAAGAGAATACGGTGATTTCGGGCGGTGACTCCAATACGTGGGTACAGACCAATCTCGACAAGTTCAAGAACACGGGAATTGAGCTGGAATACAGCAGGCAGCTCAGCGACCGCCTGAGCATTCGTACCGGCGGTTACTACGGGAATCCCAAGGCAAAGAGCAGCAACGGCGATTGGACACAGTCTGATGCACGGGTTCAGCTCTTTGCAGGGCTCCAGTACCATGTCAATAAGCTGCGCCTTAACACGGATTGGTACGTTACGGCAAAGAGACAGCCGTCGGCATATCTCCTGACCGGTGTTTACGGAGCAAGCAGCGGGAAGTCGGATCATGCAATACCGAATCGTATTGAGGGAAATCTGACGATGGAATATACGATTTCTCCAGTGCAGACCGTATCGTTCGGCGTTTATAACCTGCTTGACCGAGATAATCCAATCAATGACAATGAGCATTGGTCGCTCCCGCGGAACTATCGTCTGTCCTACACCTATCGCTTCTAAGATAATCATATGCATCGTACAGCGTCTAACCGCACGGAGCAGCGTGCCGTTAGACGCTCGCATAATATGTTGCCCAGAACAATTGAAAAATTAAGGAGGAACAGTTTTGAAGAAACAACTGCTGCAGGCGGCTGTCATCACTGCGATTCTCTCCGGTATAAATGGAGTTGTGTCCGCAGGAGGAGAACAAGATGCCTCGAAACTCGATGAGTATACGCTTGACGATGTGGTTGTCACCGCACAGCGCGTTGAGACCAGAGATTTGGACACGCCCGCGACGACGACTGTAATTACAGAGCAGCAGCTGAAAGACAGCGGCGCCGTTACGGCATACGAAGCGCTTGAACGCGTGCCGGGACTGAACTCAAGCGCCTATGGACATGGCGGCGAGCAGTACGGCGGCATGTTCTCGCGTCTCAGTATCCGAGGACTTGACCGAGGAACCCTTTTGCTCATTGACGGGACTCCGGCGAATTTGCTGAACTATAATTCTATGCTGAACTCGATTCCCGTGGATGCCATTGAGAAAATCGAAATCGTGAAGGGGGCGGGATCGGTTCTCTACGGTGCGGAGGCAATGGGCGGCGTCATCAATATCATCACGAAGAAGCCGGAGGGGAAGAAGGTGCAGGGGCACGTTACGGGTGCTGTCGGCAGCTATGATAAAAACTATGGCGTCATGGTCGGGAATGAGCATGTGATATTCTCCTACCGCAGAGATTACAGAAAGCCTGTTCACCAAACGAGCCGCATTTTTTTCAAAACGCCGACAACAACCACGACACGCAAGAGCCGCGAAGCCGGGACAAAGGACAGTGCGTTTCTCAGCCTGCGTATTACCGATAAACTAACCGCTACCTATGCCTATAACGATACCGATTCCACAACGAACGAGTACGATTACCAATCCGCCCTGCGCGACTGGTCAAAGCTCAAAGCGTCACGGCGGTATCACTATAGACAGCAGCGTGTCGGCGTGACTTATGATGATGCCGATCGGCAGTGGCACAGCAAGTTTGCGTGGATACGGCAGGAAGTTCGTCCCATGACCAAGGATGCCAGCTCCGATACCAATTCCAACGCATATCATTTCGAAGTCCAGAAGGCGTGGAATTTTCGTGAGGGCAAGGACAGTCTCGTCGGCGGACTTGAATTTCATCGTGAAAACTATCTGAATAACGTAAAAACAGAAGCGCATTTGGAACGTGATTCCTACGCCGCGTTTTTCTCTTACACACGGCGGTTCAGCAATCGGTTCTACGCAACACTTGGCGTGCGCGAGCATATCGTCAAGAAGAATACCTATGAGCGGCGCCAGAACGTATTTCTCCCGCAGATCCAGACGGTTTACAAAATCACGCCAAAAGCCTCATGGTATGTCAATATCGGAAAATCGTTCGAGATGCCGGCGGTCAACTCTTGGTTCACGAAACGGAACGTATTCAAGCTGTATCCGATGAAACCGCAGGTCGGGTGGAACTACGAGACGGGAGTCAAGTTTGGCGACAATAAAGAATCGCTCAGGGTCGCAGTATTCCGCATGGCGGTCAAAAATCAATTTGTCTGGGCGGTAGAGGAAGACCCGGTTACTCATGAAAAATTTGATATACAGACAAATGGGGACGAGTTCCGAAACATCGGCATCGAGTTGGAGTATCACAAGCAGATTACGCCAAATCTACAGGCACGAATCGGCGGATACTACGCAAATCCGCGTGCAAGAGAGAAGGGGGAATGGAGACAGTCGGATGCGCACCAACAGTATTTTGCAGGACTCCTGTACCGCAAAGATAAGCTGCGCATCAGTACGGACTGGTATGTTACGGCAGGGCGGCAGTGGGCATATTATACACTGACCGGGAAAACCGCATCAGGAAAACCGGATCACAAAATCCCCAACCGCATCGAGGGACAGCTCACGATGAGCTATGAAGTAACGCCCGATCAGACGCTCTCGTTCGGCGTCTATAACATACTCAATCGAGAGAATCCGATCATTCAGCACGAATACTGGTCGCTTCCGCGGAACTATCGCCTGTCGTACACATATCGGTTCTAAAATTAAACATATCGCCGTCATACCCGCATGGATGCGGCAGCACCGTGTCCATGCGGGGCGGTATGTGAATAAATATCGCGCTGAAATGGTGTACAGCGCCAAAAAGGAGGAAAAACTTTGAAAAAGCAACTGCTGCAAACAGCGGTCATTACCGCGATTCTTTCCGGCATGAACGGAATTGTATCCGCCGGGGGGGGGGGACAGTCTGAGAATATCCTGCCGGAGTACACGTTGGATGAGGTTGTCGTCACAGCCCAGCGCGCCGAGACGAAGGAGCTTGATACCCCCGCGTCGACAACGGTAATCACGCATGAGGAGATCGCGCAGAGCGGGGCGAAAAGTGCCGCCGATGTGCTGAGCAAAGTCAACGGGCTGACCTATAAAACCTTTGGCCCCGGCGGAGCGTCGATGGGGACAATGACGAACGAGGTCAATATCCGCGGCGTAGAGGGCGACGCGCTCATCCTTGTCAACGGAAATCCCGTTGCGTGGCGCGGGAAATATAATCTCGACGCGATGGCGGCGGAGAATATCGAGCGCATCGAGATCGTTAAGGGAAGCAGTTCCGTTCTCTACGGCAGTGAGGCGATGAGCGGCGTCGTCAATATCATTACGAAGAAGGGCGGAGAAAATTCCGTTACCGTTGGCGCAGGCAATTTTGGGCAGCGTGCTTATGGCGTCAGTGTCGGCAACGAGCGCTTTGGAGTCAGCTATCACGTAAAACGCTGGGGGGAAGTCGGCAGAATCAGTGCGTCCGATTTGAAATTGACGAACGACAGCGGAACCAAATTGCTCTTTGGCGAAAATCATACCGATGTCGATAAGGTAAAGAAGGAGGATCTCGCGCTGAACTACCGCATCAGTCCCTCGTGGGATATGGTGTATCACTATTACAATACCGAGGCGCGGTATAAGCGATTTATCGATCGTGTTGACTATACGCTTCCCACTGCAAGAATCAAAGCAGGAGAACCATACAATACGCGTATGTACGAGACGGATCAGCACACGATGCAGCTGCATTATAAGGCGCATGACTGGAAAGTCGATCTGTATTTCAACACGACGGAATCCAAAGGCGATGGACCGACCTACATCAGTCAGCGCACCGGCAGACGTACGACCGGCACGCAAAAGACGTCTGCCAACTGGCATCAAAGCCGCGAGCGCAACCGCAGCTATGGGGTTGATGCACAGCATGACTGGAAGTTCGGCGAGAAATCAAGCCTGATTGCCGGTATGAGCCTCGCACGCGAGGACTATCGCAAACTCGCAACGATTTCGACAGCGGAAAAAGACACGCTCCATTATGCACGTAATAACTGGGGACTGTTTGCGCAGTGGACGCAGAAATTTGACGAGCGCAACACGGGGATTTTTGGGATGCGCGAGACGTGGACGACAGGCGAAAGCAACGGTTCGAATTTCAGCAATTTCAGCATGGCAGGACAGTTCCTGCACAAGCTGGACAAAGAGAGCAGTCTGTATCTGAACATCGCCCAATCCTTTAAGATGCCGACGTTCTCCCAGATGTACAATTCGAATGACCGCGCGACGCCGAATCCGGGGCTGAAACCGCAGACGGGCATCAATTACGAGATCGGCTGGAAGAAGGATCACGGGGCGCACCGCCTGCGCGTGGCGCTGTTCCATATGCGTATTAAGGACAATATTACGGCATCGGTTGATAAAAAGACCGGGTCAGCCGTCTATACCTACGTCAACGAGGACTTCCGCAATACGGGGGTTGAACTGTCAGATACGATCACAGGCAAGCATGGGGTCACCTACAACTGGGGACTGACATGGCAGAACCCCGTGAGCAGGAAATCCGGAGATGCGTCCAAGAGCTACTGGGATCGGAAATTCGGAAAGATTCAGCTGACGGGCGGCATTTCCTATGCACACGGCAAATGGACGTCTGCGCTTTCGGCTTCGTATCTCGCCGACCGTGTACAGACCCCTTCCAAGGAGCATTCTTACGCGTGCAAACCTTATCTTCTCACATCGTGGAACACAACCTACCGACCGGATGAGCACAGTGAGCTCTCTCTCTTGATCGACAACCTGCTTGATCGGGAGGATAATCTCGGACACTCCGGGTCGGTTTATTGGTCAACTCCTGTGAACTATATGCTCAATTACACCTATCGGTTCTAAAACGAGTCGCCGTATCGCCTCCAAGGGAGGGGCGCGGCGGCAATGAAAAACCCCGCGCCGGGGAATTTCCCCGCGCGGGATTTTTATATGTATGGGTCGTAACCCATACGAAAAGAGAGCCGCATTTTGCGGCTCTCCGAACGATGTCCTACGAACAAGCTTATTTGGCTTGTTCGTCTCATATTCATTTGGTGGAGATGAGGAGAATCGAACTCCTGTCCGAAGATAACGTCACATGGGCTTCTCCGAGCGCAGTCTGTGCTTTTATTTAGGCGACGCATCCCCCGCAGACAAGGTATGCGCTGCCGATCACGATTGATTTCCCCTGAGAGTTATCGTGCGGTTGCTCCCGGGTATCCCGCGTTTGACCCCTTGCTCCGTCCGTGCGGGAGACGGTCGGAAAGGGGCTGGCTTAAGCCGCCAGAGCGTAGTCTTCGTTTGCTTTTATGTTTAATAAAAGTTTTCACCTTACTAACGGGTTGATGACCCCCCGGCTCGCTGTCCACATACCGCCCATCCCCGTCGAGACCATTACATCCCCGATCATGGAAGCATGTGATTTGCTTGCCCTTATATTATCAGATGTTATATCGTCTGTCAAATCTCTTGCAAGTTCGGAAAATTTTTAGTATCATGTAACGTGGATTGAAATGCGACAGAATTCGCAGGAGGCGATCGCTTGCAAAAAGAAAGAACGCTGGCGGCGCGTGCGGTCTATGACGGCATCGGGCTGCACTCGGGACGCCGGGTTCATATGGAACTCGCGCCGGCACCGCCCGGGACGGGCATCCTGTTCGGACGCTCGGATCTGCCGGAGAAGCCGCCCGTCGCCGCCGTTGCGGCAAACGTGACGGCGACGCTGCGTGCAACGACGATTGGCGCGGGAGCGCTGAAATTCTTCACGATTGAGCATCTGATGAGCGCGCTGCATGTGCATGGGGTTGATAACTGCCTTGTGACGCTTGATGCGGAGGAACCGCCCGTTGTAGACGGCAGCGCGCGCGCGTTTTTTAACCTCATCGCAGGCGTGGGGACGGTGGAGCAGGAGGCGGAGCGCAGGACGACGGTTATTGACCGCATCTATCGTGTGGACGACGGCAGCCGGTTTGTGATGGCACTGCCGTACGACGGGCTGCGCGTCTCGTTCACCTCGCTCAACGAGCATCCGCTCATCGGCGTGCAGTATTTCGACGTGGAGGTTACGCTTGAGACGTATGCAAAGGAGATTGCGCCGGCGCGTACGATCGCCTATGAAAAGGAGGTCGAGGCGCTCCGTGCGCATGGTCTCGGGCTTGGCGGCTCGCTCGAGACGGTCATTGTCTATAATGACGAGGGGTGGGTGAATCCCCTGAATTTTTCCAATGAACTGGTGCGCCACAAGATTCTCGATGTGATCGGGGACATCCGTCTGGCAGGCATCATCCGGGGGCATATCGTCGCGGTGGCGTCGGGGCACGCGCTCAACACGGCGCTGGCGAAGCAGATTGCAGAGAAGGGGAATTAGCATGACTTTGGACATCAATGAGATTCAGCAGATTCTGCCGCATCGTCCGCCGATGCTCCTTGTGGACCGCATCATAGATCTGGTGCCGTTCAAATCCGCGACGGGCATCAAGTGTGTGACGATGAACGAGCCGTTCTTCCTTGGTCATTTCCCCGGGCACCCGATTATGCCGGGGGTGCTGCTCCTTGAGGGGATGGCGCAGGTCGGCGGCGTCACGATGCTCTATCCGGACGAACACCGCGGCAAGATCGCACTTTTTGGCGGGATGGAAAATGTGAAATTCAAACGCCCCGTCGTCCCCGGCGACGTGGTGGTGACGAAGGCGGAGCTTGTGCGCGTGCGCGGCGTGTTCGGCGTGCTGCACGCGGATGCCTATGTCAACGACGAACTCGTGGCGGCAGCAGATTTCAAATTTGCCCTGAAAAATGGGGATGAAATCTGAAAAAAGAGCCATAAATACAGAAAAAAAGGACATAATTCACGCTCAGAAGAGGAAAATCCCGTTTTCGGCGGATTTTCCGATGTGAATATGCGATGCTCACGCAGGATTATAACGGAGAGTGGAATATGTCTGCCCCGGCCTAAGTGCCGAGGCTGAAGGAGTTGAAATAGATGACAGGCAGCAGCAAGGTTATCGCCTATATCCATGACACCGCTGTCGTTGCGCCGACGGCGCGCATCGCGCGGAACGTGGAGATCGGCCCCTACGCGGTCATCTCGGATCATGTTGAGATCGGCGAGGGGACGAAGATCGAACCGCACGCCGTGATCAAAGAGTGGACGAAGATCGGCCGGGACTGCCATATTTTCCAAGGCGCTTCCATCGGCGAAGTGCCGCAGGATTTGAAATTCAAAGGCGAAAAGAGCTATACGTTCATCGGCGACCGCACGACGATTCGTGAGTGCGCGACGGTGCACCGAGCGACCGGCGAGGGCGAGGAGACGCGCATCGGTGACGACTGCCTCCTCATGGCGTATACACATATCGCGCATAATTGCATCCTCGGCAACCGCATCATCATGAGCAACGCGGCGATGCTCGCGGGACATGCCATCGTCGAGGACGGCGTCGTGATCGGCGGCATGGCGGGCGTGCATCAGTTTGTGAAGATTGGGCGCAACGCGATGATCGGCGGCACGTCAAAACTCGTGCAAGACGTCGTGCCGTTCACGATGGTGGACGGACATCCTGCGCGCGCCGTCGGGCTCAACAGCGTCGGCATCTCGCGCGCGGGCATTCCCATCAATGTGCGCCGCCGCATCAAGCAGGCGTACAAGATCCTCTACCGCTCGGGACTGAACCTCACGCAGGCGATTGCCGTCATCGAGCAGGAGGTGGATTCCTGCGAGGAGATCGACCATCTCCTGCGATTCCTCCGCAACGCGGAGCGCGGCATCTGCCGGGAACGCCACGAGGATGAGTAAGGGGAGAGATTCATGGAAAAAATAGGTCTGCTCGCAGGCGTCGGACATCTGCCTGCCGCGTGTGCACGTGCGGCGCGTGCGCTCGGCTATGAGGTGCATGCGGTTGCGCTTCTGCCAGATACGGATCCGGAGCTGAAGGATGCGGCAAATGTTTACCGTGAGATCAGCATCGGACAGATCGCTTCCATCCTTGCGTATTTGCAGCAGGAGGAGATCAAAAAAGTCACGATGATCGGCAAGGTGACAAAGGAACTCCTCTTCACTGGGGCAATCGTGCCGGACGAGATGCTGCGCGGGATGCTGATGCAGCTGCCGAATCAAAACGACGATACCATCATGATGATGTTTGTCGGCGCCTTGATGAAGATCGGCGTGACGCCGCTCGATCAGACGGCGCTCATCCGACCGCTCATGCCGGCGGAGGGGACACTCACGAGTCGCGCACCGAGCGAGACGGAGCGCCGCGATATGGAGTTCGGTCTCCAAATGGCACGTGAGATCGGGCGTCTCGACGTCGGGCAGACTGCCGTTGTGAAGGACATGGCGGTTATGGCGCTCGAGGCAATCGAGGGGACGGACGCCTGCATCCGCCGCGGCGGGCAGCTTGCGGGCAGCGGCGCCGTCGTCGCGAAGGCGGCAAAGCCGCAGCAGGACAGCCGATTCGATGTGCCCGCGGTCGGGCTGGATACCATCGAATCCCTTGTTTCCGTCAAGGCGTCGGCGCTCGCGATCGAGGCGGGAAAAACGCTCTTCATCGACAAGGAACGCGCCGTTGCACTCGCGGAGGCGAACGGCATCACGATCGCGGCACTCTGAGAGAAGGAGGTCTTGCCGGTGAAGATCATGCTGTCGGCGGGCGAGACTTCGGGCGACCTGCACGGGGCGGCACTTGCACGGGAACTGCGGGCGATCGATCCGGACGTCTCGCTCATCGGTTTCGGCGGGGCTCGGATGGCGGAGGCGGGCGTTGTGCTTCGCCAAAACTATACGGACTACAACGTCATGGGCATCTCGGCGGTGTTGATGAATCTGCGCCGCATCCTTGCCCTCCTCGACGACCTCACGCGGCTGATGGAGGAGGAGCGTCCGGATGTGCTCGTCATCATCGACTATCCGGATTTTAACTGGCGGCTCGCGAAGCGGGCAAAAGAGCGGGGCATCCCCGTCTTTTCTTATATTCCCCCTTCTGCATGGGCGTGGCGCAAGGGACGCGCGAAGGACTGTGCCAAGATCGCGGACGAGCTCGTGGCGATCTTCCCGCATGAGCTCGCGCCGTATGAGGCGGCGGGGGCGAACATCTCGTTCGTCGGCAACCCGCTCGTCGATACGGTACAGGCGGAACTGCCGCCCGAAGAGGCACGCCGGCATTTCGGCATCGCGGACGGGGAGATTCCCATCCTGCTCATGCCGGGCAGCCGGCGCGAGGAGATCGAACGCCTTCTCCCCGCGATGCTGGGCGCTGCGGAGATCCTCTTCGCGGCGGATCCTGCGCGGCGTTTTTTTCTGCCTGTTGCGGGGGGCGTTGATGAGGAGCGGCTTGCCGCGCACCTTGCGGCGGCGTCCGTACCCGTGATGCTTGCCCGTGACGCGCGCTATGCGCTCATGGGCATTGCACGCGCGGCGATGGCTACGTCGGGGACGGTCGTGATGGAGGCGGCGATTATGGGGCTGCCTGCGGTCGTGCTCTATCGTCTCTCGATGCTGTCCTACATCGTCGGACGACTGCTCGTCGATGTGGAGCGATTTTCCCTGCCGAACATCCTCATTGGGGAGACCTTTGAGACGGAACTGCTCCAGGGGGATGTCGAGCCGCAGCGCATTGCGGCGGAGATGGAGCGCATCATCCGGGACGGGGAAGAGCGCTCCTATGTGACGGAGCGCCTTGCACGCGCTGTCGCGTGTCTTGGAGAAAAACATGCTGCGCACCGCGTCGCGGAGAAGATCATCGCTCTGGCGCGGCGCGCATAAATTTTTATTTTCACCGGGAGAGCTATGAAGAATTACAAGAGACTGCTTGCCTATATGCAGCCGTATGTGAAGAAATTTGCGCTCGCCGTCTTGTGCATTATCCTTGCCTCGTCGGCGAACCTATACGTCCCGTGGATCATCAAGGACATGATCGACGATGTCCTCGCGGATAAGAATATGGCGCTGCTCAACGCGATCTGCGTGGGTATCGTTGTGATTTTCTTCCTGCGCGGGATCTTTTACTTCGGGCAGTCTTATCTTGTCTCCTACATCGGGCAGAAGGTCATCATCGACGTGCGCGAGGTGATGTTCCGCAAATTCCAGCGGATGCCGCTCGCGTACTACGACCGCCATCAGACGGGCGAGATCATGAGCTATGTCACGAACGATGTCGCGGCGATTCAGGCGGCGCTTGTCGACAACCTCATCGACATGGTGACGGAGGGGTGTATCCTGATCGGATCGCTTGTCCTCATGTTCTACCTCGATTGGAAGCTCTCTCTCTTAACACTTGTTGTCATCCCCATGGTGGGACAGGCAATGAAGATCTTCGGGCGGAAAATTAAGAAGTCAAGCGGCGTTATTCAGGCGCGGCTCGCGGAAATCACGGCGCTCCTGCAGGAGAGCTTTGCCGCGACGCGCGTGGTCAAGTCGTTCGTGCGCGAGGACTATGAAATCGATCGCTTCGTCAACTGCAACAACCGCAACTTTGACGCCGTGATGAAGAACGTCCAGCAGACGAGTATGCTGACCCCAACGGTCGAGTTTCTCGCGGCGATCGCCGTGACGTTCATCGTGTGGTTCGGCGGCTATGAGGTTGTCAACGGTGACATCACGGCGGGCGCGTTCGTCGCGTTCCTTACCTATGCAGTGAACCTTGCAAATCCGGTGAAGCGTCTCTCGCGCATCTACGGCAACCTTCAAAAGGCGATGGCTGCGGTGGATCGCGTCTTTTCCGTTGTGGATCTTAAAGAGTCGATCACGGATCAACCGGGGGCGCAGCCCCTGCCGCCCGTGGAGGGGCATGTCCGCTTCGAGAATGTCACGTTCTCTTACAAGGAGGGGCGGGCGGCACTTAACGGTGTGACGCTCGATGCCGCCCCGGGCGAGATGGTCGCCTTTGTCGGCCCCTCGGGCGCGGGCAAATCAACCATCGCGAATCTCATTCCGCGGTTTTACGAGGTCGACAGCGGCACGATTCTCATTGACGGGCACGATATCCGCGATGTGACGCTCGCTTCCCTGCGCGGGCAGATTGGGCTTGTACCGCAGGAGACGATGCTCTTTTCAACGACGATTCGCGAGAACATCCGTTATGGCCGCCTCGATGCGACAGATGCAGAGATCGAGGAGGCGGCACGGGCTGCGAACGCGCACAACTTCATCATGGAGCTCGAGCGCGGCTACGATACGCAGATTGGCGAACGCGGTGTGAGTATTTCGGGCGGTCAGCGCCAGCGCATCGCGATCGCGCGTGCGATCCTCAAGGATCCGCGCATCCTCATCCTCGATGAGGCGACGTCCGCGCTTGATACGGAGAGCGAGAAGATCGTGCAGGCGGCGCTCGACCGTCTCATGGTCGGGCGGACGAGCTTTGTTATCGCACACCGCCTTTCCACCATATTCAACGCCGACCGCATCTATGTCATCGACGCGGGGCATATCGTGGAGCAGGGGACGCATGAGGAGCTGCTTGCAAAGGGCGGGCTCTATCGGCATCTCTATGACATTCAGTTTCAAGGGGGCGACGTATGAGATTTCTCTACAATCTAGCGGCGATCCTCATTGTCACCATCATCATACCGATTTTCGTGCTGCGTGCGACACGCGAGCGCGGTTTTATCGAGCGCATCAAGCAGAGCTTTGGATTCTACCCGCAGGAGACCATCGACAAGGTCGCGGGGAAAAATGCGATATGGGTGCATGCAGCGTCCGTCGGCGAGATCGTTGCGACGAGCCCGCTCGTACGCGAGTTCCGCAAGGTGTTCCCGGACAGCCCCATCCTCGTCTCGGTCGTTACGACGGGCGGTTACGAGATGGCACACCGCATCATCAAGGACGCGGACGCCATCATCTACTTCCCGCTCGACCTGCCCTTCCTCGCCTCGCGCGTTGTGGGGCGTATCCGGCCGCGCGTGTTCCTGCCCGTTGAGACGGAGCTCTGGCCGAATTTCCTCAAAAAGGCGAAGCAGCTCGACGTCCCCGTCATGATGGTCAACGGGCGCATCAGCGACCGCAGTGTCAAGCAGTACAAATATCTCTTCGGGATGCTGCGCGAGATGATCGGCACGGTGAAATGCTTCGCGATGCAGTCCTCCATCGACGCCGACTATATCATGCGTCTCGGTGCGCCGCGCGAGCTCGTCACGGTGACGGGCAATACGAAATTCGATCAGGCGTATACGAGCGTCAGCGCGGATGAGCGTGCCGCGCTCATCGAGGAACTCGGACTTTCGGGCGCAAGCCGGATCATGATCGCGGGGTCGACCCATCGCGGGGAGGAGGAGCTTGTCCTCGCCGCATTCAAGGCAGTGCGCGAGAAAGACCCGGGCGTGCGCCTGATCATTGCGCCGCGTGAGGTGTTGCGCACACTTGAGGTGGAGCACCTTTGCCGCAAGGCGGGCTTTACCGTCACGACGCGCAAGGAGCTGCAAAAAGGAGACGCCGCGCGCGGCGAGGACATCGTTATCCTCGACACGGTGGGCGAGCTCGGGCGCGTCTATGGACTCGGCGATGTCATCTACATCGGCGGCAGTCTCATCCCGCACGGCGGGCACAATATCCTGGAACCCGCGGCGCATGGCAAGGCGATCATCGTCGGCAATCAGATGTTCAATTTCAAGGACATTCACGCGCTGTTCCGCAACCGCAATGCCGTCGTCACCGTAACGAACGGTGAAGAGCTGACGCGCGAAATGCTGCGTCTCTTTGGCGACGCTGCGGAGCGTGCGCGGCTCGAGGCGGAGACCCTTGCCATCATCAACGAGAACAAAGGCGCGTCAGAGAAATCTGCACGCATTCTTGTCGAGATGCTTGAAACCTATGAATCGCGCCGCTCCATTCGTGCGCAGGAGCGGATTGTCGGGCATCGCGTCCGCGCGACGCAGAAGGTCGCGAACTTTCAGACATACTTCATCGATCTCGTGCATGATAAAGAGGTGCGCGGCATTTCGCGCAGGCTCATCATGGGCGTGTTCTATGTATTCTCGCTCATCTACGAGCAGCTGGTCAACCTCAAACTCACCATGTACCGGTGGGGCTGGGCAAAGAAGGAGCGGCTCGACTGCTACGTCATCAGTCTCGGCAACGTCACAGTCGGCGGGACGGGTAAGACCCCAACGGCGCAGCACCTCGCGCGTGAGATTTCCGATATGGGGTATCGAGTTGCGATTCTCAACCGCGGCTACCGTGCCAAGTGGCGCGGCGAGGTCGGCATCGTTTCCGACGGGCGTACGCTGAAGATGGATGCCGAGACGGCGGGCGACGAGGCGTTCATGCTCGCAAAGCATCTGCCGAACGTCCCTGTGCTCATCGGCGCGCAGCGCGCTGTGACAGGGCGCTACGCCATCGAGCATTTCGGCGCGGAGGTTGCCATCCTCGACGACGGCTATCAGCACTGGCAGCTCGCGCGCGATATGGACATCCTGCTCGTCGATGCAGTCAACGTCTTTGGCAACGGTTACCTGCTGCCGCGCGGGACGCTGCGCGAACCGCTCTCGCATATCGACCGCGCGGATGTCTGCCTCATGACGAAGGTGGATCAGGCGGCGCCGGGCGCCATCGCGCATATTTGGGAGACGTTCCGCAGCTACAATCAGGACGGACTCGTTCTCGAGAGTATCCATCAGCCGCGCCAGTTTGTGCGGCTCTCGGACTGGTACGAGGACATCGCGGCGGGCGGCGTGCCCGTGACCGAGATGGAGGGCAAGAAAGTGCTTGCCGTCTCTGCGATCGGAAACCCCGCCTCCTTTGAACAGACGCTTGCCGATCTTGGCATCGAGATGGTCGAGAGTATGCGCTATCCGGATCATCACGACTACGGTGAGCGCGACATGGCGGAGGTGCTCTACCGTGCCGAGACACTCGGCGTCGAGGCAATCGTCATCACGGAAAAAGACGCGGTGAAGGTGCCGGGGGACGTCGTTCGCGCGAAGTGGCGCATTCCCATGTATGTCATCTCCGTTGAGGTTACACTCCAAAAAGGGCGCGAAGAATTTTTTTACGAACTCAAACGGCAGCTTGCGGAAAAACTGCGCGGCGGCAACATGCCGTCGTAAATCCGTATTCTTATGAAATCAGGTGAAGCATTGTGAAGGTTCTCTGCATCATCCCCGCGCGCTACGCGTCGACGCGTCTCCCGGGAAAGCCCCTGCGTGATATTGCGGGCAAACCGATGATCGTCCGCGTTTATGAGAGGGCTCTGCAAGCGCGTCTCGTGCAGGATGTTGTCGTTGCAACCGACGACGAGCGTATCCGCACGGTGGTGGAGGCGCACGGGGGGCATGCCGTTATGACGCGCGCCGACCATGCGACGGGGACGGATCGGCTCGCCGAGGCGGCGGCACGGATGACGGACTACGACCTCATCATCAACGTGCAGGGGGACGAGCCGCTGATCGAGCCGTCTGTGATCGATGCACTTGTCGAGCCGTTCCTTGCGGACGACCGGCTCGCGATGGCAACGGCAAAGACCGAAATCACGGACGAAGAAGAGCAGGAGAACCCGAACAACGTCAAGGTAATTACGGACAAAAGCGGCAACGCGCTCTATTTCTCACGCGCCCGCATCCCGTATGCGCGCGTTCCGGGGGCAAAGGTCTATAAGCACATCGGTATCTATGCCTACCGCCGAGACTTCCTGCTCGCCTATGCGCGGATGGCACAGACGCCGCTCGAGCTGTCCGAGTCCCTCGAACAGCTCCGCGCTCTCGAGAACGGATACCGCATCCGCGTCGTCGAAACGGACGCCGTATTCATCGGCGTCGACACCGAGGAAGACCTCGCCGCGGTCAACGAAGCGTATCGGAGACACGCTGCCGATTGACCGCGGCGCGAGAGTTCTTTATAATAGAACTACATACCGTGCTACTGCTTGTAGATTGAAAGGAGCCATGAAGATGAACAAAGTGAAGCTGGCGAATTTTGAGATCGGCG